>OBLU010000534.1_pt1 | contig 35757 bp, 29 predicted proteins | sample 1518681 | NCBI WGS metagenome assembly OBLU01 (sample SAMEA3539304, study PRJEB22396) | soil metagenome | biome: tundra; feature: field; material: soil | place: USA | collected 2010-05 | depth 0.15 m
GTGGTGGAGGCGGCGGGAGTCGAACCCGCGTCCGAAATCGTTGTCAGCCAGGAGAATCCATGCTCAGTCCAGTTCCGGAGGTTTCACTTCTGGCGCTCAGAACGGACAAAATACGCCAAAAGCTAGTCCGATGATCTTGTGGCTGCAACACGGACCGAGAAGCAGCCACCAGCCTACTGAATGACGTCTTACTCGCAGCCCATAGGCAAGGCCGCGAAAGACGGCAGCTTAGTTAATTAAGCTGCAAGTGCCAGATTATCGTTGGCAACTTTTGTTTTGCAGGCGATTACGGGTGCCCACACCCCGGCATGCCTCCTTGCCGCAAGCGATCCCGTCGAAACCGTGACGCCCCCACTATTCCACCCCATCGACGAATCGCTGTCGGTGGGAACCCCGGTGCCAAACCTCATTCAGGTCGGCGGAGGTTGGGTGCGAGCCGGGCCAACTGGCTCGTGCTGCAGATTCTTATTCTACGCCGAATCGGGTTTGGCGGCTGTGGCTACTGCTTCTCGAGGTCGATGGCCTCGTACTCGTGGCGGCTGATGGCAGCGCGAATCTCGGTGGGCGACTTGCCCAGCCTGGTCTGCTGGTAGGCGAACAGAGCTTCCTTGGCGCAGGTGGAGCACTCGGTGCCGTGCAATCCCTCAAAGCAGCTGCGCAGGCTGGTGTGGCCCAAGGCCCGGTCGCAACGGCAGTTGCAGGGAAGCTGGTAGAGCACATTCCCCACCTTGGCCGCCTGCTGGTAGACATGGATCTGCCACGGGTAGCGGAAGTTTTCGCCGGTCAGCTTGACCCCTGAGAGGATGGGCGGCAAGGCGCTCACCTTAAGCGGAGCCGAGGGGTGGTAGGCAGGAACGTCTTCGGCCGGGTTCGACCACTGTGCGTAGCTGGCCGCGGTCAACGCAAATACAGCAAAACCCAATGCCCAGCGGTATTTTGTCCAGTTCATGTCGGGAGCGCTCTCGAAACTATTGTAGACCCGCACTCTGGCCGGGAGCGGCACTTCGTGGAGATTCGGGGCGTTTCAGGGAGTGTAAATTGGCGGATTCTGGCGGGCAAAAAAAAGACGGCACGAACGTTTTGCTGTTCGTGCCGGGAGGCCAGTGACGCAAACTACTTCCAGATCCGGTGCGGTAACTCGACCGCCTCCATCACTGGAATATCTACACCTTACTATAGATTCGGTAGAAAGCAAATACCAAAATTGAAAGTTTCTCGCAATGTGGGATTTTGACACTTTTGGGGAGTCGCAGCATCGAACGAAAGACTGCGATCCTGGTTCCTAAGGGGCTCGGATTCGAACGGGAGAACGACGCTCGCCTCATGACAAATCCTTTAGAACATGGACTTTCTGAATCCAAGCCCGCAGAAGCATCGCGCCCGACGAGTTGGCTCAAGGTGGGAATCTTTGCTGCCGCGTCGGCACTCGCTGGCGGTATGGCAGTGGCCTGGTACTACAGGAAAACTCTCACGCGGCTTCGCCAGGCCGAAGGCGAGATGCTCAATCCCGAGTTCGGTATGGCGGAAGACGATCCGGACCCACAGGACTGATGCGCCCCAGCGGCGGCTCCAGCGATTTGCTGCAAGCCGCCGAAGAGCGGTGTGGACGCCCCCGCTAGGGCTGCACTTCGCCGATGTATGCGCCAAATGGACCGAGCTCGATGGTCTGAAGCGAGGCAGGGTCCTGCGCGCCGGGGGTCTTGAGTAGAGTCGTGAGTTTGCCTGAGCCCGGGTTCGCGCCGGGCAGCGTAAGACTGACCGTCTGCGGGTCTGCGGTGAAGTTGATAGAGACCACCACGGCAGGCGATCCCGGCGTCTGGCGTATCCAGCTCAACACCTTGCTGTTATCGGTATCGAGCATGGTTTGAGAGCCCTGAGCGATGACGGGGTTGGTCTTCTTTAAACGAATGAGGCTTTCATACCAGTTCAGCAGCGAAGTCGGCTTGGGTTGCTCAACCTGGACGTTGACCGTAACGTAATCAGGCGGTACCGGCAGCCATGGCTTGACCCCCGCGGGGCAAAAGCTGGCATTGGCGGAGGTGTCCCACTGCATGGGCGTGCGTTCGCCATCGCGCCCCTTCTCCTTGGGCCAGCCCCGGATGCCAACTGGGTCCTTGACCTCGTCCCGGCTGGTCGGTGGTGTGGTCTTCATACCGATCGCGTCACCGTAATAAAAGAGCGCGGCACCGCGGCTGGCGAAGAGGACGGTGGAGATTACGCGCTCGATGTCAGTGTTGTGGACGCCGTCGCCATAACGGGCGTCGATGCGCGGGTTGTCGTGGTTGTCAAAAAGCAGTAGCGGAGTCAGGCCGCCGAGATGATTCTCCGCATCGTCGAGCTTCGAGCGAAACTCGGCCACATCGAGCTTGTTGATGAAGCCGATCTGGGTGTCCATGGGCAGCTCAAACTCGGGTTTCTCCGGCGTTCCATATTGCTTTTCGAGCTCGGCCACGTTGGGCAAGTAGGTTTCGCCGATGAGCACGCGCTTGCCGGGAAACTTGTCGGAGTCGAACTCATCGGCGACGGCGCGCATCTCCTGCATTACGGGATGGACCTCGGGAAGGTTGTTGGTAAGCGAATCATCCAGTTCGGGCTCACCGAACGCGTCGATGATCGGCTTCCCGTCCTTTCCCAGAATCTCTTTCTCGTCGGCCAGGCTGGGGTCCTCAAACAGAGTGGTGATGGCGTCGAAGCGGAATCCGGCCACGCCCCGCTTGAGCCAGAAGCGCATGATGTTCTTGAAAGCTTCCTTGACCTTGGGGTTATTCCAGTCCAGGTCCGGCTGCTCGATATAGAACTTGTGGTAGTAGTACTGGCGTGTCTTCGGATCCCACTCCCATGCCGAACCGCCGAAGTCGGACTGCCAGTTGTTGGGCGGCTCACCTTTTGAAGTGGCGGTCTCACCTTTGCCATCGCGCCAGACATACCAGTCGCGGTAGGGGTTGTTGCGCGAGGACCGCGACTCGAGGAACCACTTGTGCTTGTCGGAGGTGTGGTTCATCACCATGTCCATGATGATGCGGATGTGGCGTTTGTTGGCCTCGGCCATCAGCCGGTCAAAGTCGGCCAGCGTGCCGTACTGGGGATCGATGTTTTCGTAGTCGGAGATGTCGTAACCGAAATCCACCTGGGGCGAGGGGTAGATGGGAGTGAGCCAGAAGGCGTCGACGCCGAGGGTTTTCAAGTAATCGAGGCGCTGGGTGATACCGTTCAGGTCGCCGATGCCGTCGCGGTTGGTGTCCTGGAAACTGCGCGGGTAGATCTCGTAAAGGACTGAATTCTTCCACCAATCGCGCTCGCTGGATGAGGTGGGGTTGGACTGCGACGCGGGTGTGCCCTGGCCTGCGGCGGTCAGAACAACGGCCCCGATGAACAGGGCCGCGGCAGAGTGGGTGATGTTGCGGGTCCAATGCATTGCGTTCTCCTCGTCAGGCCGCCCAGGGACGAAGACCGTCATTGGGGGACCCCGTCGTGTTTCCGCTGCTCATGAATTCGGCAACGGTGTGACGGAAGACAAACTAACACATTAGGTCGAGATGCTGGGATGGTTTCGAAGGTAGCTATTTCTGCGCGCACGATCGCCGTCTCGTACTTCAGCTCACTTCGTTCATGGGAATACGACGCTCCTCAGAGCGAGGCTCTCTCCGCAACCAGCATTGACTCGAGAATCTGATCCGAGACTTCCTTGACTGCGGCAGGCGAATGCGTAAGAAACAGGGTGTTCGTCTTGTCGCTTTCGCCGATAGACTTCAGCGTGTCAAAATACTGCGTGACCAGGACCAACTGCATGACCTCTTTTGAGGTCGCCCCTTCCACCGCTTTCTGGAATTGTTCGACCGAGGTCTGCAGGCCTTCAATGATGGCCTTTCTTTGATTGGCGATGCCCTGCCCCTGGAGAGCCTTGCTTTCCGCTTCGGCTTCGGCTTTCTTGACCACCAGGATCTTATCGGCTTCGCCACGCGCGCTTGCAGCAACCTGTTCGCGCTGGGCGGCGTTGATGTCGTTCATCGCCGACTTCACCTTGGCATCGGGAACAATATCGGTCACCAGCACATTCACAATTTCGTAGCCGAATGCCGCCATGTCCGCGTCCAGTTCCTGCTTTACCGCCGCGGCGATCGAGGATTGCGAAGCAAAAACCTCGTCCAGCGTCATGCCGGGAACATGGCCGAGAATCACCTGTTCGACATAGGACTTGATCTGCGCAACAGGATCAGAAAGCTTGTAAAACGCGTCGTAGACTTTTTCGGGGCGAACGCGATTCTGCACTGAAATCGGAATCGTGACGAAGACGTTGTCCTTGGTTTTGGTCTCCATGGTCAAAGTGATCTGGTTGACCCGAAGACTGACCATGCCGGAGACCGAATCAAAGTATGGAGTTTTCCAGTTCAGCCCCGCCTCCGCGACCCGAAGGAACTTGCCGAACCGAGTAATGACGGCGACCTGGGCGGTGTTGACGGTGAAGAAGCTTCCAAGAACCAAGGAGAGAAGAATAACGGCCAAAATCACGATTGGAATCAAGAACAAGAGATCCATTTGCGTCCTCCGCTGCCTGCCGGAGCCGGCAACAGCGAATTGTACAGGATTGCCTTTCAGGCGGAGTTACAGGCTCAGAATCTCGAAATAACGGAGGGAAATGCACGAATTGGCTATTGCTTCTGTCCCGGCTGTTCGGGGTGCGTGGCCGTCTTTCTGTGGAAGTCAATTCCGATGTTGGGACTCGCGCCTGTTCCACTGATGCGGATGGGAATGTCCGCACCCGCCCCGCCCTTCTTGAAGAAGCGGTCGGCCGGTTTGAGCAGAAAACCCTTCCATCCACCTACCATTTTCGAGATGGTGGCCTGCATCTTCGCAGCACCGATAAAGTCGATCGCCCCGCCTTCCAGATGATATGTGCCCTTCAGCTGGACATCGGCTCCCGGAACACTGAAATTGAGATTGGGCAATGTAATGACCCCGTGCGCCATCTGAAAGTCGCCCTGAATGTGTGCCTGAATGGTGCCAGGGTCGGCGGACTTCACGTCGCCAGGTCTGCCTTGCCCGCGCACGCTTAGTTCCATCATGCGGTCCTGAATCTTGGAGCCTGTGAATTGCGTCTGGTCCAGCACAAATCCGCCGTTCATGGTCATTTTCCTTTGCACTGTATCTGATCCGGGCGGAATATGCAGCGCGGCTTTCAAACTCACGATACCTGTAAGCACCGGCGTGGATTGATGGTTGGCAAGGCTGATGAAGTCTTCTATGTGGCCCTGCTCTATGTTCACCTTGAGCGCAATGTCGTGCCCGAGGTTTTTAGGGGGACTGCCGGCCTCTGTTGAAAGAACACGAACAATTTGACCTTGTACCGTAAAGCGCGAGCGCCCCAGCGTCGCATCCACCGGGTCCAGCCACGTGTCGCCGTCGGTGCCGTCTACTGTGGCGTGAAAGCGCGTGTGCAGGGGCGTTGCATTGCCCGTTTCCGAAATACGGAAGTCCGGTGTATCCGTTTCGCCATCCGCTTTGATATCACGCAGTGTCCCCTCGTAATGGCCGGTCGAGGCGAGGATACCCGCGATCCCCTTGAAGCTGGCCAGATCGGCGTGGTCGAAACGGTAGTCGCCCACCACCGGCGAATCGCCAGGGTCGCCCACCTGCCACGGACCAAACTTCCCCTTGCTGTGGATGGTGCCCACCGGAAGCGGATTGGTCAGCTCCGCGTCGAAGTCCATGGCTCCGTTCGCCGTGATATTCGTGAGTTTCAGATACTGGATGGCGAATTCCAGCGGTTGCTTGCCGGGCTTGTCGGTTTCGTGCACGAATTGCGCACCGTTGCACTCGATGGCGTCTAGGCGGAAGGTGACAAGCGGTGCGGCATTGGATCGAGAGGTGTCGTTCGTCCCGGATCCTTTTTTGGCCAGATGCAGAGCATGCGACTTGGGCGGCAAGTGAACCTCGAGCCCCGTGAGTCGCACCTGAGAAATATGCACCGGTATCCCCGGCTTATAACGCAATGGCGCGTGAAACCGGAATTCAGACAACCGGATGAGCGGGTCACCCAGCTGTGCAGGGCTCGGCACATCAACGCCTATAACCTCCGCCGGCGGCCAGATCCGAAGCCCGCGCCCCTCGGCCCACACACCCCACTCCCCACGCAGGCCGTTGCCGAACGAAAGGTGAAAGCTGTCCAACTCAACCCGGGCATGAAAGCGTGCCGATAATGCCTCCACGATGCGGGCACGCAGGAACGGCTCGGTCCGGCGGGCCAGCACAGTCACCACGATGACCAGCACCACCAACGCAGACAACAGAATGCCTGCGGTCCACCACAGAGCCTTATGTCTTCGCCAGAAAGTCGCCCGCACCTTGATTAAGCTCACCTTTACTTGGATGCGCCGGCAGTAACGGCGCACCGTCTACATTTCGCAACAAGCGGCCCATGGGCATAAACTCCTATAAACGGATGCAAGCGTATATTGAAAATCTCGTAAAGCTACAAAATGTGGATCTTGAGCGGGCGCGCCTGGTGAAAGAGGCGAAAGCCCTGCCTGCCGAGATTACCCAAGCCGAGGCCGAGCTGGCTGCGGCGCAGCGCCAGGCCGCCGATGCGTCCGCCGCTTTAAGCCGTGAAGATTCACTGCGTACACGCATGGACCGGGAAGTCGACGGACATCGCAAGAAGGCTGCTCACGTCCGCGCGCAACTTGATTCGGTGACGACGCCTGCCCAGGCGGATGCCATTGAACACGAGTTACGCTTCGCTGAGCAGGAGATCGAGCGCCTGGAAAACGATGAATATGCCAGCCTGGAGCGCACTGAAGCACAGGAAACTGTGTTGGCTGCTGCGCGAGCGCAAGTGGAGCTGCTCGCCATGGCGCTGGACAAGACGCGCGAGCGCGTTGCGCTGCGCCAGCAGGAATTCAACCGGGAGCAGGTAGCGCTGCAGGCCGAGCGGGAGGGTTTGCGCCATGCCATAGAACCGGAATGGCTGGTTCGCTTTGATCGAATCGCCGCCAGCCGGGGTACCGGCATCGCTCGCGCAGAGAATCAGCAGTGCATAGGATGCCGGATGGGGGTGCGCCCCCAAGTCTGGAACCAGCTGCGCGAAGGCGAGCTGCTGACGTGCGACAGCTGCGGACGACTGCTCTACTGGGACCCTGCTTTTGCGCCCGCACCCAAATCGCCGGAGCCTGAAGCAACGCCCGGCACCGGACGCGCCATCCGAAAGCCTCATCATCAAGCCGGAGCGTGAGGCGCTTCTCCCCTGCTAACCTTCTAATCAGACAACCGGGGATTCTAGTAAATCCAAACGAGGAAATCGATTCCCTTTCCCATCAAAGGAGCGGGCAGTGCGGCGCATTTGCGTGGACATGGATGAGGTGATGGCGGATACGCTGGCTGAGCACCTGCGCCGCTATAACCAGGAATTTGACGAGCTGGTGACGGTGGACGATCTGGCCGGCAAAGGCCTGTGGGAAGTGACACCCGCCGACCGCCAGGCGCAATTGCGCGCCTTTCTTGACGCCGAGGATTTCTTCGAAGACCTGGCACTGATGCCATACGCGCAAGACGTGCTGAGACAGCTCTCGTCGCGCTTTGAAATTTTTATCGCTACCCAGGCCATGACCGTGCCCAACTCGCTGGGGCCGAAGTATCGCTGGCTGCAGCGGCATTTTCCGTTCATCCCGCCCACGCATTATGTTTTCTGTGGCGACAAGCGCATTCTGCGCGCCGACTACCTGATCGACGACTTGCCGCGGAACCTGCTCCGCTTTGAGGGCCAGGGCCTGCTCTACACCGCTCCGCACAACCTGACGGCGACCGGATTCGTCCGCGTCAACAACTGGCGGGAAGTGGCAGCGTATTTCGCCTGCATCCCGGAGTAGCTGGGCCCATTCCCGGTTCGCCCTTTTTCCAGCAAGCTCTAGCAAGCACCGCTCGGCCGGACCGCCGTTCCCGCTTCCTGCGTGGGCGCAACCTGCGGGCTGGGCAGAGCATAGGCCAAAGTGCCGGCCAGATTGTTGGCGCACTCAGTGAGAATCCCGGGAATGGCCGCAGCCGTGGAAGGCAATGACGGAATCGAGTTATCGGGCTTGCTGAAGTTGAAGGCGCTGGTCATGTCCCCTACCGCGGCACGGCGCCACGCAGACAGGTTTGGCACCTCAGCGCCGAAGCGCGTTTCGAGGAAGCGAAGGATAGAAGTGTGATCAAAGAGATCCGATGAAATAAAACCGCCGCGGCTGAACGGGGAGATGATGAGCATGGGCACGCGGAATCCCAAGCCGATGGGGCCGGAGATGGCGGGACTGCCGACCACCGTGGGGTCCGGAACTGCGGGTGCGGTCACATATTCGCCTGGAGTTCCGGGAGGCGCGGTCATGGGCGGCACATGATCGAAAAAGCCGCCATTCTCGTCATAGGTGGCAAAGAGAACGGTCTTCGCCCATTGCACTGGATTCGCGGTCAAGGCGGTGACGATCCCGGACAGGGTGTTTTCACCGAAGAGGGAAGGCGCAGGGGGATGGTCGGAGTCGACGACCGAGGCGATGACCCAGCTAACCTGAGGCAAGTTGCCCGACACGGCGTCGACCAGAAAGTCGACCGGGAACTGCGGCCCGAATGCGTTCTTGTACAGCGGGGACGTCGGATCCTGGAAATTCTTGAAGTACGACAGCACATTGTCAGAAAAGATGCTGTTCAGGATGTTCTCGTCGGGCGACGAGTAGACCTTCCACGAGATCCCGCGAGCCTGGAGTTGCTCAGGCATGGTGGTATAGGTGAGTTTGCCGAAGAACGACGACCGAGTCGTAACCAGCGATTGAAGCAGCGGTCCGCCATTTTTTCCGTCCGGGTCAATGGAGGCCGCCATCGTATAGAGGCGATTGGGATCAGTGGGGCCGATGACGGAGCAGAAATAATTGTCGCAGAGGGTGAAGGCGTCCGCCGCGGCGTAGTAGTAGGGCAGATCGGCGCGCGTGTAATAACCCATGGTGAGCAGGGCGTCATTGGCGTTGATCGGCAGACGCGAGGTCACAAAACCGTCCATCGCGCCGTTATCCCAGCCTTGGTGCTGCGGCACCCAGTCGTGCGTGATGTCGTGAGTGCAGGCCGCGTTGGTCTTCGTAGTGTCGAGGTGATAAGGCAACAGCACGCCGATCGGAGCGTTGGTCGTGTTGCCAGGGTAGGGCTGCTGGAACGCCGCGCTCTGATCGGAGAATCCGTGGACCCCGCGGTAGCTTCCAAAATAGTGGTCGAACGAGCGATTTTCCTGGATCACGATGACGACGTGATCGATGTCAGTCACCTTTGCGCAAGCGGATGTTGGGGGCGTAGTGGGTAACATGCTGCCGCCTGAGCCGCACCCGGACAACAGCCTGGCAGTCAGGCCTCCAGCGCCCGTGAAGGCTCCCATTTTCAGCAGTTTTCGACGTGTAATCTCTGTGCGGTTCATGTAAGTTCATCAACCTTAGCTTGTTGGATGCGATGCGGCGGGGTCGGAGCGCAACGAGCGCGAGTTGCTGATGAGATTGGGCGGGGGTCGCGAAGAGAAAGGCGCGCCGGCGACGGCCTGACTTGCTCGCCATCGCAGTTCAGGCAGTGCGGAGGTTAGAATTCCTGGGCCGGGCCTACCGGCTGCTCGATGAAGGTGGCGCTGCGCCGCCCGGTATCACGCGCGGAGCAGATGGGCGCAGCAACGTAACCGGTTGGGCGGGCGGAGCCTGGTGCATGGTCACGATCAGGGCATCGGCCGGGCGATTGCCGTTGCAGACATAGGAATGAGGCGTGCTGGCGTCGAAGTAGACCGCATCGCCAGGCTCAAGCGTGCAGTGATGCTCGCCGTGGTGCAGGTCGAGCGCTCCATCCAGCACGTAGAGGAACTCAAAACCCGGGTGCATGTGGGCCCTGGGCTCATGTGTCTTTTCGAGCGGGATGAACTCGGCAAAATAAGGGTCCATGGGCCGGTCGGGCACCATGTAGCCGAGGCTCTCAAAGAAGTAGGTTGGCTCCTCTACCCCGGTCTGCGGCAGCCGCACCCGTTCCTTGCGGCGATGCACGCGGAACATGGCCTGCGGCTCGGTTTCGAAGAAGTAGGAAAGATCTTTTGAGAAGACCATGGCGATGCGCGCCAGGTTGCGCAGTGTGGGCACCACTCTGCCGGTTTCAAGCTGCGACAGGAAACTGGCGGAGAGCCCGGTGTGTTTCCCCAGCTCCACAAGGCCCATCGACTTCTTGAGCCTGAGGCGCTTGATGCGCTCGCCGATGTGCTTCTCCGCAATAAATCTCTCGGTGGTTTCAGAATCCACCTGTGATTTCTGGGTCTGTTCGCTATGAACTGCCGCGAGTTCCGTCATCGGCCTCCCCTCGGGTGCACCCTGGGCAAATGTTGCCCCGATCAAAAGCTATTCCTATGGTACTAAACTCCTCTACACTGAGCAAACCGTGGCAACTTCATCGAAAGCAAAGACCGTTCCACGCGGTAAATACGCAGATGAGTGAAGAACGCTTCAAGGTTGTGTTGAGCGGCGCATCGGGGATGCTGGGCACGGCTTTGCGCGGCGAACTCACGGCGCGCCAGATTCCGACCCTGCAACTGGTGCGCGGTACACCTGCCTCGAGCAGTCAGCTTGCATGGAATCCCGCGGCTGAACCCGTGATCGCGAATCCTGCCGCGCTGGAGGGTGTTGCCGCCGCGGTGCATCTCTCCGGCGCCAGCGTGGCCGGGCGGCGCTGGACTGCCGCTTACAAACGCGAACTGGCGACCAGCCGGGTGCAGTCGACCCATGCGCTCGCACGCCTGCTGGCCGGTTTGCGCCGACCGCCACAGACGCTGCTGGTGGCCTCCGCCGTTGGATTGTATGGAGATCGCGGCGAGGAATTACTGGATGAATCGTCGTCTGCAGGAGCGGGGTTTCTGGCCCAGTTGTGCACGGAATGGGAGGCCGCCGCGGAGCCCGCCGCAGAAGCCGGAATACGCGTTGTTCACCTGCGCTTTGGCGTGGTGCTTGGCCGCGGCGAGGGGGCGCTGGCGCCCATGCTGCCGGTGTTTCGTCTCGGCCTGGGCGGCAGGCTTGGCTCGGGACGTCAATGGATGAGTTGGATCAGTCTTCCGGATGCGGTCGATGCCATCCTGTTTGCGATGGAGACGCTGGGGCTGGCGGGGCCAGTGAACCTGACCGCGCCCAATCCGGTGCGGAATGTGGAGTTCACCCGCGCGCTGGGGCGGCAGCTCAAGCGGCCGACCGTCTTGCCTGTGCCGGCGATGGCCTTGCGGCTGGCCTTTGGACAAATGGCAGATGAAGCGCTGTTGGCCAGCGCCCGGGCCTTCCCTCAAAAGCTTATTTCCGCTGGTTTCCGGTTCACGCACGCCATGGTGAAAGAAGCCCTTGCCGCCGCACTGGGTTAGGGAGTTCCGCTTCGTTACCGGCGGCCCTGGACTACGCGCGGGCTGCTATTGCTACTTTTTTTTTGCGCGCGGCGGGCTGCGATCGCGTGCATCTCCTTGCCGATGCTGGACTGATTGATCCCAATCTGGATGGCCAGGTTGATGATGTTGCCGGTGATCCAGTAGAGCGCCAGTCCCGAGGCATAGTGCCACAGGATGAAGCCCATGAAGACCGGCATCATGAAGGCCATCATGCGCCGCTGGGTGGGGTCCATGCCAGGCGATGGGGTGATGTATTGCACCAGGAACATGGTGACGATGATCAGGGCCGGCAGGATGTGCAAGGGGTCGGGAGCCGAGAGATCGCTGAGCCAGAACCAGTGCGCCTGGCGCAGTTCGACAGCGTTGAGCAAAACCTTGTAATAGGCGAAGAACAGCGGCATCTGCAGAAGCATGGGCAGGCAGCCGCCGTACATGTTCACGCCCTCGTCCTTGTAGAGCTGCATCATCTCGGTGTTCATCTCGGCCCGCTTGGGGTCGTTCACCTTGAGATGGGCGTAGCGCTTTTTCAGAGTCTCCACCTTGGGCTGAATGCGCATCATTTTCAGCGAGGACTTCATCATCATGAACCGGGTGGGCAGCAGTACCAGGTTGAAGATGACGGTGATGATGATGATGGCCCAGCCCCAGTTGTATGCACCCGAACCGAGCGCATTGCGCAGGAAACGCAGTGCGAGATAGAGCGGCTTGGCAATGACGGTCCACATGCCGTATTGAATCAACGGCTCGAGCGTGGGGCCATCCGGTTTGCCGTCGGGACCCATGGCACGGATCGTCTTCAGCACTTCAAGTTGCTTGGGACCGGCATACAGGCGCAGCCGGGTTTCGCCGCCGGCGCCCCCCATCGCCAGGCCAAGGACGCTATCGGCTTTCTTTTGGCTGCTCGGATTGCTGAGGTCGCTGGCCAATTCGACACTGTGATGCAGCGTGACGAGGGTAGCGTCTGAAGGATTGTCGGGCAGGAAGGCGGCGGCAAAATACAAGTCGGTGATCGCCGCGTACTGGAACGGCTGTTCGAGCGTAGCGTTGCCGCTGACCTTGGCTGCGGCCACGGTCTCCTGCTTGCCGTCAACGGACCAGACAATCTGCGAAGGAGTAGGCAGCGGGCTGCGCGTCTGCGATGAAGGAAGGAACTCCTCCATGTCGCCCAGGCCGGCGGGCCACGCAACCAGCGCGCGCACAGGCTGTCCGTTGCGCTGGATGCGCGCGTCAATGTCGATCACGTAGCTGGTGTCGAAATGGAAGGTCTTTACCGCCTCCACCCCGTTCTGCGCGTAGTGGAAGGTCAGCGTGGCGGGCGCCAGGAGCTGGCCAGTGGAGGTCTGCGTGCCCGAGGTCGTGACCTGGTAAAGAGCCTGATTCAACTGCCCGGTGAGAGACGAGTCGTAAGTGAAGAACGAAAGCAGATACCCGAAACGTGTCGCAAGCTGAGGCTGCACCATGTCCAGCGGCTTGCCGGAGGTGTCGGTGTATTTCTTCAGGAACCAATGCTTCACCTGCGCGCCGCGATTGGTGAAGACAATCTTGTACATCTCGTTCTCGACCGTGGTCTCGGTCTCGGCTGCGGCAGCAATGGACGGAGTCGCCGATTGAGCGTTCACGGTTGCTGCGAGCGCAACGTTGGACCCCTGGTCGGAAACGGGGGAGGGCGGCGCGGGCTGCTGGGCCTGCTGCTGGATCTGCTGCTGAGTCTGGGTCTCAGGCGCGGGCGTCTCCTGCTTTGGCTTGAAGTACTGATAGGCCAGCAGGACAGCGAGCGCAAGGAAGGTAAAGGTGATCAGGCTGCGGAAGTCGCCGCCGCTGTTACCACCGCCGCCGCCGGACCCCTGCGACTCAAGATTTGGATTGCGAATTTCGGGCAAAGGAAGCTTCCTGTCGTTTGCAGGGCCTGTTAACACTATTCAGGCCCTCAGCGCCTCTGGCGCTGTTCTTTCTATGGTAACGGTTCGTGGGGAAAAATGGCTTGTTGTCCCGGCTTCTGGTGACGGGGCGGAACCTGGTCAAGCCCCCCGCGGCAGAATGGGTGGCATCGCAGCAGACGCCACGCGGCCAGCGCGACACCGCGCACCGGGCCGTGAGTCGCGATTGCAATCTCGGCATACTCCGAGCAGGTCGGCACAAAGCGGCAGCCACCGCGGTTTAGCGAGTGCAGGGCCGGTGAGAGCCAGCGGCGATAAAAGGCCAGAAGTGCGAGCAAAATACGGGTCATACGATCGGCTTCGCCGGGGCCGGCTGCGTCATTCGAATTGCCTCGGCGTTCACCTGTCGAAGGATACGAACAACCTCGGCGTCTAGTTTCGTGAATTCCGCCGTGAGTACGACGCGGCGCGGATGCAGGATCAAATCAAAGCCCTGGGGCAGCAGATCGAGGTGCCGGCGCAGAATCTCGCGCATCCGGCGCTTGATGCGATTGCGCTCATGCGCCTTGCCCAGCACTTTCCCGGCGGTGAGGCCGACTCGCGGGCCGGCTGAGGGTCCGGTTTGCGGCGCTAGAAACCAGCTCATCGAGGCCGACTGGCGTTTGCGGGCGGCCGCATAAGCGCGCTGATAGTCGGCGTGCTTGCGGAGACGCGCGCCGGTCAAGGATTGGCGGCGAAGTTCAGAGCCGGGTACAGCCCATTGCAGGTCAGCGTTGAGAGGGGTGGTCATGGCGATGCCGGAAAGCGATTGAGCCGGAAGGGCAAAAGCCGCAATCCATTCCGGCGAAAGCGAATCGGCAGGAGTGAGGTTAGTCGCGAAAGCCGGCGCTGACCGACACGCGCTTGCGACCGATCGCGCGACGGCGGCTCAACACGGCAGCGCCGCTTTTGGTCTTCATGCGCGCGCGAAAGCCATGCGTCTTCACGCGGCTGCGGCGGTTGGGTTGAAATGTGCGCTTGGGCATGGAATGCGCTCCTGTTTCCTCTTGAAAATCTGTGCCTTGACGGCAAGCTTTAAGTGTACCGCAGGTTGAGCAAGGAATCCAGTCGGGGGGGGTTCGGGGATCGAATTCAGCGCCTGTCGTTTTCGCAAACGAGTGCCCGTCATTCTCGTCGAACACCTTCAAGTCTGCGGATGAAATCGAGGGCTTGTGCGGCGCCTCGCAATGACTCCGGTAACTTTTTTCGCAGCTTTCACCATCGATGGTGCAACCCGCGGAAGATTGAGCAAAGTTATGTGAAAGAGGGATTGCAACGATCTCCGAATGTGCTACTATCGGGACCGTTCAAGAAAGTTTCCCAGCGTCCCACGGAACTAGTTTCATTCGACGTCCCGGTGTGTGCATCAGGGGCAGATCAACGGCGTTCAGGCAGGTCATGGCAGGACCGGACAGCGAGCTACGGCCTCGCTGGAAGAGAGAGCTGTTGCCAAAACCGGCGGATGAACTACGACGGCAGTACATAGGCGGCGCAGGCAAGGATTCGCTCGATGGCATTCGCAATTTCGCCGGCTTCGGCTCTCAATCCCTGGGTTCAGATTCTCTCAGCCCTGGAGAAGAAAGTAATTCGCCAGTCCTATGAGACCTGGCTCAAACCCACTCGCTACAGTCATGCAGCAGGACGGACGCTTTATGTGCGCGTGCCGTCGCCCGAGTTCCAGCACATCGGCGACAAATATGGCGACCTGATCCAGGAAGCTATCGACTTGCAGTCTCTGGAATTCGACGACGTGTGTTTCGTGACCGCGATCGACGATCCGTCGATTCCGCCGCAGCGCAAGGATGGCGGCTTCGGCCCGCTGCCCGCGCATGCGCCTACGGCTCCCGCGCCGTCGCAGAATCACCGCGCTCCGGAGCAAGGGCGGTTCGACTGGTCTACCGCGGCGCAGCTCAACTCGCGCTATACCTTTGACAACTTCGTCATTGGGAACGGCAACCAGTTTGCGCGCGCCGCATCGCTGGCCGTTGCCGAGCGGCCTTCCCGGGCATACAACCCATTGTTCCTCTATGGCGGAGTCGGGATGGGCAAGACCCACCTGATGCATGCCATCGGCCATGAGGTGAAGCGCCGCCAGCCGACGTCGAGCATCTGCTACGTCTCCGCAGAAAAATTTACCAACGAGATGATCACCTCGCTGCGCAACGACCGCATGACCAGCTTCCGTGACCGTTTCCGCTCGGTCGACGTACTGCTCATCGACGACATTCAGTTCATCGCGCAGAAAGAGCGCACGCAGGAAGAGTTCTTCCACACCTTCAATGCGCTGCACGAGAGCATGCGCCAGATTGTCATCGCCTCTGACCGGCCTCCCAAGGAGCTGGCGGAGATTGAGGACCGGCTCCGCTCGCGCTTCGAGTGGGGCCTCATCGCCGATATTCAGCCACCCGATCTCGAAACCAAGGTGGCCATTCTGCAGAAGAAGGCGGAGAGCGAGCAGGTCACACTGCCCACCGATGTGGCTCTGTTCATCGCGTCGAACGTGCGCACCAACGTTCGCGAACTGGAAGGCGCGCTGGTGCGGCTCATCGCCTGGTGCCAGCTCAACCGCATGGAGATCACGCTGAGCACAACCCAACAGTGCCTCAAGCAGTTCATCGACATGCAGGTGCGCAAGGTGACGATCGAGGCCATCCAACGTGCAGTCGCGGAACAGTTCGGCATGAAAGTTGCCGATCTGAAGCAGAAAAATAATTCGCGCAACGTCGTGGTGCCGCGCCAGATTGCCATGTATCTCGCCAAGCAGATGACCGAGGCCAGTTTGCCTGAGATCGGCCGCCAGTTTGGCAACAAGCACCACACCACAGTGATGCACTCCATTAGTAAGATCGACGAGTTGCGCCGCACCGACAAGGACTTGCACCGCACGCTGAACAAGCTGCACGAAATGCTGAACGGATAGCCACCTGCGGTGGGGCCAACTGCCTTCAGCTCGCCCGCGCCAGAGAAAAAGCCCACGCCTCAATCATTGGCGTGGGCTTCTTCTTTGCCCTGATTGTGTTTTTTAGAACTCCGTCACACTGAGCACATTTCCATCGGGATCTTTGAACCACGCAATACGTGCGCCGCTGGGGGCGGTCCAGATGCCGAGGGGATCAGTGTCGTTCATGCCGGGAAAGCGCAGAAACTCAATGCCGGAGGCGGTGAGATCCGTGACTGTGCCCTCGATGGATGCGACGTCCCAGCCCAGCACGGTGAACGGGTCGGGATGGAGCTCGCGGACGGTCGCCACGCGCAACATGGTTCCATTGGCGTCGAAGACCAGGGCGAAGGGCTTCGCATCTTCAACCAGACGGAGACCGAGAACGTCCTCATAGAACGCGCGCGCCTTCGCTGGGTCGATGGTGGGGACAAAGGCTACGAGCTTGGCCGCACCGAGAATCGATTCCTTTGTCATCACGCGCCTCCGCGAAGGTCCCCGTTCCACCCGCTCTATTGTGCGCTTACCCCGGTCATCAGCTCCACAAACATCTTTTGAAAGCGCTGCAAGTCGAGGTCGACCTGCGCATGGACAAGGCGCACGCCGGTGGCGGGCTTGAACTTTTCGGTCCAGGTCAGGGTGTCGCCGTAACTCGGCCCGTGGCTCAAGTCAACGTCCATGTAGAGCAGCTTTTCCCGCGTGATCAGCGTGGGATCGAGCCACGCGCAGGCGGCCAGCTCATCCCACTGGTAGTAGCGGTCCTGGCTCCATGCAGCGATATAGCGGGCTGCGGGCGAAGAGGATTTTGCAATCTCTTCCAGCATCTTTTGCGTGAACGGCGCCTTGATGGAAACATCGACTGTCGTCACGTCCACGCGCGGCCAGTCGGCCCGGAGCACGATGTGCGCCGCCTCAGGGTCGAACCAGAAATTGAACTCGTGGCGAGGGCTCGACGCAAACTCGGGATCGTCGGTCTGCGGATTGAGGCTGCCGCCCATCAGCACAATGCCCTTGGTAAGCGCGGCAAAATCGGGATCGATCGAGATGGCCAGCGCAATATTCGTCATCGGACCTGCCGCGTAGATCGTCACCTGGTGCGGATGCGCGCGCACCTGGCGGATGAGGAAGTGCGCGGCGTCCTCGTCGATTGGTTTGAGGCTGGGCTGGCCCTCGGGCATCGGCGGAATCTCGTAAGGACCATGCGACTGCAGCTTCGCCGGCGTGACGGGCGTGACGCCGCTTGCGGTTTCAACCAACATGGTCTGGCCCTGTCCCCAGGCGCCGAGCCACGCGACCTTGCCGTCAATCGCCGCAGCCAAGCGCGTCTCCTCCTGGGTGCGAACGAGCGGAAAGACGGTGCCTCTGGCCACCGGGACACTGGCATGGCCGGTCAACTCCAGCATGCGCAGGGTGTGCAGAGTTTCTTCGTCGCGCCAGGCGTTGCCGGTGACCATTGTGATGCCGAGCACTTCAACCTGCGGGGACTGCAACAGCGCCAGCATGGCCATCTGGTTCGAGCCGCCGGGGCCGGAGCCATCCTGATCAATCAGCACAAGACGCTTTTGCGCCAGGCACACCGGTGCAGCGACGGCCAGTAAAAACAGAAAGGCTGTGGTTCTCATTCTGGGTATTGTGGCATACCCTGTTGCGGCATACATTGGCGGCGCGCGGCCGGGCGGATCTCGCGCCTATCTCACCGTTATCTGCGGCCGAAACCCCTCGGTTTGACCGGCGGTGTCACTGGGAGGTCCGTTTTGCCGGCGGGATAGACGGCTAGAAAACGGTCCTGCCCTTCGCCGGAGCTAGCGGTCTCAACGCCTTCCAAGCTGCGAAACGCGAGATGCAGAAGCCGACGCTCGCGGCTGTTCATGGGCGGAAATGCATACGGGACGCCGGACTTGCGGACTTTTTCAGCGGCGGTCTCGGCGGCCATCCGCAGTTCCTGCGCGCGCAGGGCTTTGAAGTTGCCGGCATCGAAGCTCACCAGGTCGTTTTCGCGCTGATCAAGACGAAGCATCTGCGCGGCAATGGTCTCGAGGGCGCGCAGCAGTTCGCCGTTGTGCTGGGTCACCAGCGGAACATCGGGACCGCCCAGCTCGACGTAGATCATACGAGCTTCAAGTGCTTCAGGGTCGCGGGCACCGTCGCCGGCGGTGATGCGGTACTTGAGGCGCATGCCGCCGAGCTTGTTCAGGGTGGCGAGAAATCCGGCGATTTTTTGGGCTGCTTCCTGCAGGTCGGCAATGGGCATAAGGGATTAGTATCGCAGAACCAGACGGAGTCGGCGTGAAATCAAGTTGGATTCTCGAAGAAGTGCGCTGTTCTGTGCCGGGGATTACCGGGTCGAGTGCAGCGACCCGCAGGCTGCCATGGCCGCAACGCTTAATCCACCCGCACCAAGGGCGTCAGATACTCCGGTCCCACGGGATCGGTGACCGACTCGGTCACGATGCGGTCGATCTCGGCCATGGAGCCCGCATCGAGTTTCCAGCCCATCACGCCCCCCATCGCATCCAGTTGATCGGGGCGCTTGGCACCCCACAGAGCCACGGAAACGCCGGGCCGGTCCAGCACCCAGCGCGCCGCCAACTCCACAATGCTCTTATTAAAGCGGGCACGGGCAAATTCGGACAGACGCTCCACCGCGGTCATGTATTGGCTGAATCGCGGCTCCTGGAATTTGGGGTCGGCGCCGCGAATATCACCTGTGTTGAAGCGCATGCCACGTTGAAGACGACCTCCCAGCATACTGCGACAGAGCGAGCTATAGGTCAGCACGGCCAAGCCATTCGCCGCGCACCAGGGCAGGATCGAGTCGTCGATCTGGCGTTCGAAGAGGTTATACGGAGGCTGATCGGAAGCCAGCGGGGCAACGCGGCGAAACTCCTCCATCTGGGCCGCGCTGAAATTGCTCACACCGAGGGCGCGCACTTTGCCATCGCGCAGGAACTCAGCGAAAAGGCACGCCACCTCAGCGATGGGGACACGCGTGTCGGGCCAATGCACCTGGTAGAGGTCAATATAGTCAGTGCCGAGCCGTCGCAGGCTGTCTTCCAGTTCCTGGCGCAGCCGTGGCTCGGTGGAGTTGGCGAAGACACCGCGATCGAGCCACTCCAGCCCTGCCTTGGTGGCGATGAAAAATGCTTCCCGCTTGCCATGGGCGTGCATTGCCTTGCCGACAATCTCCTCGGCGTGTCCGTGGCCATAGATGGGAGCGGTGTCGAACAGGTTGATGCCCCGCTCGATGGCGCTGAGGCAGGTGGCAATGGCTGCGTCATCGGGCACTGGGCCCCACTCCAGCCCACCAATGGCCCATGTGCCCAGCCCAATTCGGGAGACCTTCACGTCAGCAACTGTTGTCGTTTCCATGCACACCTATAATAAGCACGCCTTGCCGACCGGTGCGAGCACTGTAGGATTCGCATGAGGCTCGATGAAGGCGGCGACTCGAAACTCATGTGAAATTAAGGTTCCAATCGTATGCTGACAGGGATTATGAGGCAACAAACCCGGCTGGGCCAGACGAGGCGCTACCTGAAACCTCTGCCCAGTATCACCTTTATTCTGATGATTCTGGCGGCTTCGACTGCGTCGGTTCCCGCACAAACGGTGAGCGACGCTGCGGCTCCGGCGGATTCGGCCTCGAGCCAGCCAGTCACGATTACGCTGCAGGAGGCGATCCAGCGCGCGGAGAAGAGTGAACCATCGTATGCCGCTGCTTACGCGACCAGCCGGAGTTCAGCCCTTGACCGGTCGATTGCGCGCGCAGGCCTGCTGCCCAGCGTCGGTTATCACAACCAACTCCTCTACACGCAGCCGAATGGCCTGCTGAATCAGGCCGGCCAGGGCGTGGCTGCCCAACCGGCACCCCGTTTCATCGCCAACAACGCGGTTCGTGAGTATGCCAGCCAGGCGGTTGTCAACGAGACAGTGGGTATCGGCCAGTTGGCCGCAGTGCGACGCGCGGATGCCGCCTCGGCGCAGGCTGCGGCGGAGTTCGAAATATCCCGTCGCGGACTGGTAGCCGCGGTGACCGGCCTCTATTTTGGATTGGCGGCTGCCGACAACAAGCTTGCCGTGGCGGAGCGCGCCCGCGGAGAAGCGGCGGACTTCACGAAGCTGACAACTCAGCGGGAAGAAGCGCGCGAAGCCGCGCACGCCGATGTGGTAAAGGCACAGCTCCAGCAACAGCAACGCGAGCGCGACCTTTCCGATGCAAGATTGGCCGCCGACAAAGCACGGCTGGAGTTGGCGGTGCTTTTGTTTCCTGATCCGCATACGATCTACGTGATTTCCGTTCCTGAGAACGCTCCGCCACTTGCGGAGCGCACCGATGTCGAACAGGCTGCGGCGAAGAACAATGCTGAATTGAAGAGCGCGCTAGCTGCACTCAATGTGAGCAATGCCGACGTGTTTGCAGCCCGCGGGGCTTATCTGCCCGACCTGGGGTTGAACGTAACTTATGGTATCGACGCTCCGCAGTTTGCCGTGGATGGTCCTGACCGCGTTCGCAATCTTGGTTACTCGGCGAGCGTGACGATCGACATTCCCGTGTGGGACTGGCTTGCGACAGAACATAAAGTGAAGCAGAGCGAGATTCGCCGCGATGCCGCCAAAGTGGCCCTGAATGCTACACAGAGGCACCTGATCGCCCAACTGGACGAGTTTTATGCCGAAGCCGCTGCGGCGCGCGATCAGCTTGCGTCGCTCGATGCGAGTGTTGCAACGGCCGCCGAGAGCCTCCGCCTGACCAAGATGCGCTACACGGGCGGCGAGGCCACGGTGCTTGAGGTTGTGGACGCCCAGAACGCCTACCTGCTCGCCGAAAACGCGCGCGAGGATGGGAGAGTTCGTTACCAGATGGCGCTGGCCGATTTACAGACCCTCACGGGAACGATGTAAGGCGGGAATGATGTGAGACAGGAACGATCTAAGTCCCTGAACCAAGTGAGCCGATGATGACGCTGAACGTAGACAGAACCGCATTCAAGGATCGCGCAGTGCTGGGGCCGCGCTGCATTCTCGCGTGTGCCCTTGCACTGCCCATGATCCTGCTGCCCGGCTGCAAAAAAGAGGCCGAGCCCGAACCCCAGGTCACGGTTCAAGCCGAACACCCCGAGCAAGGACCGATCGCCGAACACATCAACGCCGATGCGACGCTGTCTCCACTGGCGCAGGCTGCCATCGCGCCGCGAATCAGTGCGCCGGTCAGGAAGTTTTATGTTCAGCGCGGGGCGCATGTGAAGGAAGGCGAATTGCTGGCGACCCTTGAGAACAAAGACCTGGCCGCGGCAGCGCAGGACAACAAGGGTTCCTACATGGCGGCCGAAGCGGCCTTTGCCACGGCAACCAAGGCGCAAGTGCCCGAAGATACACAGAAAGCCGAACTGGACTTCGCGCAGGCTAAAGCCAATCTCGACTTGAACGAGAGCATTGTGAAAGCGCGCAAACAGCTCTTTGCCGAAGGCGCAATTCCGGGCCGCGATCTGGACACCGCAGAAGCCGCGCTGGTGCAGGCCCAGGCGGCTTACGACACAGCCGCGAAGCATCTTGAGTCGATGCGTCAAGTCAGTCGGGACGCTGCGCTCAAGTCTGCGCAAGGCCAGTTGACGTCGGCCGAAGGCAAGTTCATGGGTGCGGAAGCGCAGCTCAACTACTCCGAGATTCGAAGCCCCATCAAGGGCGTTGTGACCGATCGGCCCTTGTATGCGGGCGAAACTGCCGCTGCGGGCACGCCGCTGCTCACGGTGATGGACACCTCTGCGCTGATTGCCAAAACGCACGTGGCGCAGGGTCTCGCACAGCACATGAAGGTGGGCGATGAGGGCTCGGTGCGCGTGCCTGGATTGGCGAATCCAGTCCCCGCCAAGGTCGCGCTCATCAGTCCCGCGCTCGACCCTGGCAGCACCACGGTGGAAGTGTGGCTTCGCATCGAGAACAGGGCGGGAGCGCTGAAGGTGGGCACGCCGGTGAAGGCCGTCATCACGGGTCGAAGCGTTGCCCAGGCGTGGAAGATTCCTGTTTCCGCAGTTCTGACTGCGCAGGATGGCGGCAAATCTGTAATGGTCGTAGGCACCGACGGCGCGGCACATCGCAAGCCCGTCACTCTCGGCATTCAAGACGACGGCGATGTGCAGGTTACCGGCGGTCTCGCGCCTACTGACCAGGTCATCACCGTTGGATCGTATGGGCTGGACGAGGGTACCAAAGTGAAGGTCGGTCCCGCGGCGGAGGATCAGTAATGTCGACCTCACTGCCCGACGTGGCTGCCGCTGAAAAACCCTTCTGGCTGGCGCGCTCCACGCGCACTGTCTTTTTCTTCGCGGCTGTCTTCACCATTGCCGGCGCATATCTTGCTCTTCAGGTGCCCATCTCCGTCTTCCCCGATACGAATTTTCCGCGCGTCGTGATTGGCGTAGATAACGGCGTGATGCCGGTGGAGCAGATGGAGGTGACGATCACCAAGCCCATTGAAGACGCGGTGAATTCGGTGCCGGGGCTCGTGACCGTGCGCTCCACCACCAGCCGCGGCTCGGCCGAAGTGAGCCTTTTCTTTGACTGGAACGTGGATATGTACCGGTCGCTGCAGCTGACGGACGCCGCGCTCAGCAAGGTGGAGCAGACGCTGCCGTCTACGGCCCGTATCACGACCAACCGGCTGACGTTCGCCACATTTCCGATTCTCGGCTATAGCCTTACCTCGGACACGGTTCCTCAGACGCAATTATGGGAACTTGCCACCTACGACCTGAAGCCACCGCTCAATCGTGTCCTGGGTGTGAGCACCGTGACCGTGCAAGGTGGCAAAATCCCGGAATTCCATGTCACCCCGAATCTCGCGCTGCTGTCGGCTTCCGGCGTCACCATCTCCGACCTTGTGAATGCTATTCAAGCGTCGAACATCGTGGAATCTCCCGGCCTTTACCAGGCGCATCACCAGTTGGTTCTGGGCCTGGTGGGCGCGCAGGTGCACGATGCCGATGAGCTGAGACAATTGGTAGTGAAGACGACACCGGCAGGTGCTCCCGTGCGCGTGGCCGATGTGGCTACGGTGGAGTCGGCCACCATGCCTGTCTACACCACGGTGACCGCCAACGGAAAAGATGCCGTGCTGCTGAATATTGCGCGCCAGCCTTCCAGCAACACAGTTGCAGTGGCCGACGCGGTGGCCGCTGAAGTAGACCAGCTTCGCCAGAAGCTGCCGCAAGGTGTGACGCTGCAACCCTTCTACGACCAGTCGCAACTAGTGCGCGACGCCATTGCCAGCGTGCGCGATGCGATCTTTATCGGGCTCATCCTGGCTTGCATTGTTCTCTTTCTTTTCCTGCGAGACTGGTCTTCCTCGCTGGTTGCCGGGCTCGTCATTCCCGTCACCATCGCCGTCACGGTGCTGGTGCTGCGGATGATCGGGCAGAGCTTCAACCTGATGACGCTCGGCGGTCTCGCCGCTGCGATAGGTCTAGTGATCGACGATGCCATCGTGGTGGTGGAGAACATTGTGCTCCATCGCGACTCGGGCGAGCCACGCACGAGTGCCGTGCGCAAGGCGCTCGGAGAAATCACGAAGCCCCTCGTCGGATCGACGATTACGCCGGTGGTTGTTTTCCTGCCGTTGATCGCTGTGAGCGGCGTGACCGGCAGCTTCTTTCGCGCGCTGGCCATCACCATGGCCTCGGCGCTTCTCACATCGCTGGTGCTCGCGCTTACCTGGACACCGGGGCTGAGCCTCGTCCTGTTGCGCGAACGTGACAAAAAGCCGGGCGACGGCGACCACGTCGCCGGACGTTTTCTCAGCCGCGTTCTTCACGTTCACCGGCGGGTTCTGGATTGGTCGCTCGCCAAACCCCTTTGGCTCGGTGGTGCATGTCTTCTGCTCGTGGTGGCCACCTTTATCGGATACAAGGCTCTCGGCTCCGACCTGCTGCCGGAGATGGACGAGGGCGGGTTCATCCTTGACTACATCATGCCTGCGGGCAGTTCCCTCGAAGAGACGAATCGCGTGCTGGAGCACGTGGATCGCATTCTTCACGCCACCCCCGAAGTGGAGAGCACCTCGCGCCGAACCGGAATGCAAATGGGCCTGGCCGCCGTGACTGAAGCCAATTCCGGCGACTTTACGGTGAAGCTGAAAGCCAAGCGCAGCCGCGGCATCGATGACGTGATGGAAGACGTGCGCTCCCGCGTCAGGGCCAGCGAGCCGGAGTTGGACATCGAGTTCACCCAGGTGCTGCAGGACATGATTGGCGACCTTTCCAACGCGCCGGAGCCGATTCAGATCAAGATCTTCTCCGACGACCCCGCCATGCTGAATCAGCTTGGTCCGCGGGTTGGCGATGCCATTGGAAAGATCCAGGGCGTAGTGGATGTTCAGGACGGAATCGAGAACACGATCAGCGGACCGGCGACGAACTTCCAGGTGAATCCTGTCGTCGCGGCCAGGCTCGGGTTCACGCCGACGGAGGTGTCGCAAGACGCTACCTCCATCCTCGATGGGCTGCCCGCCAACGATCCGCTCATCGCAAACGGCCGCCCTTATACCATTCGCGTGCGCCTCAGCGATGAGAATCGCGATTCGCTCGACGCGATCCAGAACACTGTCTTCAACAGCAGTTCGGGACGCACGGCTACGCTCGGCTCACTGTCAACCGTTGAAGAGCTGCCGCCGCAGAATGAGATTCGGCGCGAGAATCTGCAGCGCCTGGTCATAGTTACCGGCCGGCTGGAAGGCTCGGATCTTGGCACCGCGATGAACCGAGTTCGCCAGACCGTTGCGGGCCTGCATCTGCCTCCTGCGGTGCGCGTCGAGTACGGCGGCACTTATGAGGAACAGCAGAAGTCGTTCCACGATTTGCTGCGCGTGCTGCTGCTGGCGCTAGCGCTCGTTTTCGGCGTATTGCTCACTGAGTTTCGCAACTTTCCCGCGCCCATCGCCATTCTCACGTCTTCCGTGCTTTCCATCTCGGGCGTCATCCTGGCCTTGCTGATAACACACACCACATTCAACGTGGCCTCGTTCATGGGCCTCATCATGGTGATCGGAATCGTCGCCAAGAACGGGATCCTGCTACTTGACGCCGATGAAAAGTTTCGCGCCGAGGGAGTGTCGGCCGCCGACGCCATGATTCACGCGGCCCAGCGGCGGTTGCGGCCCATCATGATGACCGCCATTGCAGCCGTTTGTGGCATGCTGCCGCTGGCCTTCGCATTGGGAGCAGGCTCGCAGATGCTGCAACCGCTGGCTATCGCGGTCATCGGCGGTTTGGCTATTTCGATGGTTCTCAGCCTGGTGATCACGCCGGTGGTCTATTTTCTGCTGACGCGGAATCGCAAACCGGAGCCGGAAGACGCGGCGTGATGGCGCTCGGCCCCGGACGAGTTGATTCCATGGCCTCAAGAATGCGCGATCTTCTCAACGATAACCCCGACTTCTAAAGCGGGAAACGGCGACATAGAAGGTATTGGCGTCGGCGCCGGGATTGTGCAGACTAATGTTTGCGTTGGACAGGTGCTGATACCGATAGCCGATGGAAACCGTCTGCCGCCGTTTGCGGAAGAAAGTCAAACCACCGCCGAAATCGATGGTGTACATGAATTGCGATCCCTGCGGCGAAAGAACACGTTGGGCAAAGTAGAGAAAGCCGCCATCCGTTGAAAGAAACGGCTGCACACGGCTGTCGGGATAAAACGAGGTGCGGAAGCCGGCGGGGCTGATGCCGCTGCCATAGATTCTCTGGCGCAGATTCTGATCAAAATTCGTGGGCGGATGCGGAACCGGGTTTGGTTGGTCAAGCATCGCAAGCGCTGTCAGCTCCGGCGCATAGCGAAGGCTCCAGCTTGCGCCTTGATGGAGCAAGTAGGAGTAAGTCACGTCGACGGGCATGTACTTAATGTCCTTTGCGTATCCCCAGACGTGGCCGCTCATCAGCGACAATCCCCACCATGCGCCAAACTCGTGAACCCCGCCGTAGTGGGGCCACTCCGGCAGTTCCGTGGCTGTGCGCACGGGGCGCACGAATCCAGCTTCTCCGGCGCCGGGCGCGGTCCCTTCCCCAGAACCCGGTGCGGGCTGCGATTCGGGCTCATCCTCCGAGCCGGGTGGCTCGCTGAAGAAGTTTGTGGACTTGACCTGCCGGCCGTCCCGATACCACGGCGGACGGAAACGGAAGATATTCGCAGTGGCACGGGACGGGGTGAGAAAACTGATGAATAGCAACGCCATGGTGCCCCGCGGACGTGCCTCCAGCTTCTGAACCACGTATTTGTCCATCACATCTTCAGCAATGTTCCAGCCAAGTCCTCCTATGGGGGTTGTTACCAACTCCACATCGCCCGTGTCGTTTTGCTTGATCCCGTTTACGATATCGGTGGTGTGATCGCCGTTGTGCCCAATACCGGCTTCGCCAAACGGGCCAAACTTCCATTCCATGCTGTAGGCGGTGGAGAAGAGCATCGCGCGCAGACGGCTGCGCCAATACACGCGGTTGTTGCCGAAGTCCACCGTCATGCCTTTGGGATCGTTCTGTAGCCACATGTAGTCCGTAATGCTGCCCATCATGGGGTGCGCGATGTAGTCGTCCAGAAAGGGATTTCCATCGCTCCACTGGCCCCAGCGCCATCCGAGGTCGCTGTCGAACCAGCGCTGGAACCAGGACCCCGTTGTCGTCTCATTGCGGTACCAGTAGCCGGTGTAGAGATTTCCTCCGTTCTGGAAGGCATTGAAGACCGACGCAGTGATGATGAGCTGGTGCCAGTGAACGCGGCACTCTTTGGCGTGTGTGGTGTCATTGGGGCATTCGCTCAAGGGAATGTGTTCCGTGTCGCGAGACGTCACGCCGAGGGCCGCCGAGTCGGCAGCCGGGGCTAAGAATCTGAGATCGCCATCAAGAGAGCTGGACGCACTGGGAGATGCCCCTTTCGGTGCCATCTCTATGTCCGGAGCGTCGGGCAGATCGTCTACAGATTGATTCACCTCGTCGTCCCCCGGAACCAGGCGCCCCGCCAAAATTTCCTGGGTTTGAGAGGGCGAATCCACCTTCGGGCTCTGTGGCCGCGCGACCGTGCCCGTAAGCCCCACGCCGAGAAGAATGAGGATCGTAAGGGCACACTTCAATTCCAGGCGAGCCACCCGGGGATTCGTCATATGTGACGCTCCAATCGCCGATCTGTGTTTTGCAAAGCCGCTGCAGCCACTGCCAGACTCCGATGCAGCCGCTCCCGAAAGGGTCGATCAACCAGGGCAAATCAGATAGACGGAAGTCTTGGAACGAATTCGGGATTAAGAGTCTCGTTCGACTGGCAAGAGCCTACCAAAGCGGCCCTTCCGTGGGAAAGGTCAAACTCTTTGGGTTGAACTGAATCCGCCACCGGGCCACCGGACAATGGGAAAATGAACGTATGACCTCCGCGCAGGTTTTGCTTACCGCTGCCCAGGCTCGCGTTCTTGGGGCCCTCGTCGAAAAGGAAGTGACCACGCCCGATTACTATCCGCTGTCGTTGAACGCGTTAGAGAATGCCTGCAACCAGCGTTCGAATCGCGAGCCGGTGATGAACCTGGATGAGGATGACGTGCGCCAGGCACTGCACGGCCTTGAAAACCAGGGCCTGGCCGGCCGTGCGCGCAGTGCCGATGGGCGAGTGACGAAATACGAACACTGGCTGGGCGAGGCCTTCAACTTCAGCCGCGCTGAGGTGGCCCTGCTCTGCGTGTTGCTTCTACGCGGCCCGCAGACGCCGGGCGAGTTGCGCGGCCGCACCGAGCGCCTGCACCGCTTCGATGAGATCACCGACGTGCTGGCCGGGCTGCAAAAGCTGATGGAGCGCGAGCCGCCACTGGTGGTTCTGCTACCGCGCCAACCGGGCACGAAGGAGTCCCGCTACGCGCATCTGCTTTCCGGAGTGGTGGATGCCCCGCCTGCTCCCGCCGCAGCAACAGGCGCGGAGGATGGCCCGGAGCAAGAAAAGCGCATCGCGCAGTTGGAAACGACGGTGAAAGAGCTCCGCGAAGAGATCGCCGGCCTTCGGCAGAAGATTGATTCTCTTTTCGGCTAAGCCGAGCTTGCGCCTAAATCAATTCGTACCCCGCGAACCAATAGCCGATCTCGAAAGCCGCGGTGTCTTCTGCATCCGAGCCGTGAATTGCGTTCTCCTGGATGGACCCCGCAAACTTTCTGCGAATGGTTCCCACTTCGGCGTTGGCAGGATTGGTGGCGCCCATCAGGGTGCGCAGGTCGAGAATCGCGTGGTCCTTCTCCAGCACCATCAGGAACAACGGTCCCGACGACATGAATGTGGTGAGGTCGTTGAAGAATGGCCGTTCGGCATGAACATGGTAGAAGCCCTTGGCCTGCTCCTTTGAGATGGATGCTTTCTTGATGGCCACAATCTGAAAGCCGGCCTTGTCGATTTCGGCCAGGATGGCCCCGGTGTAGCCCTTGCGGACCGCGTCCGGCTTGATGATGCTGAAAGTACGCTGCGCCACTCGCTTTGCTCCTTGCGGGCATCTTGTCCCGATCTTTCATTGTAATGGCCGCCTCCAGTGGCGCTCCGGCAGGACCGACCGGCTGCAAATCTGCTACAGTGTCGCCATGTTTCGCTCCCCTCCCTCCTCCTCATGCGTTCTTGTGCTGATTGCGGTTCTGAGCGTAGCTCGTGTTCTTGCGCAGGCCCCGGGGCCAGCCACCGAGGCCGCGTCCAGCGGCCCAGAGCTGCGTGTCTTCGATCCCTCGCTGATCGACAAGACAGTGGATCCCTGCGAGAACTTCTACCGCTACAGTTGCAATGGGTGGTTCAAAAGGAATCCGCTGCCGCCGGATCAGACTTCATACGGACGCACGACAGAACTCTACGAGGCCAATCGGCTTTACCTGAAGCAGATTCTCGAACAAGCGGCAATCCCCTCGCCCACGCGCACAGCCAATGAGCAGAAGATCGGCGACGAGTATGCCAGTTGCATGGATACGGCGACCATCGACAAGCTGGGCATCGCTCCGCTTCAGCCGGAGCTGGACCGCGTTGCCGGACTCCATTCCGTTGGAGAGCTGCCTGCGCTGTTGGCTCACCTGCACAGCATTGGCGTGAACGCATTCTTCGGCATGGGCTCCAACCAGGACTTCGCCGACTCGAATTCCGTCATCTCTTTCTACGACGCAGGCGGCCTGGGTCTGCCGGAGCGCGACTATTACACGCGCACTGACGCCAAGTCGGTCGAGCAGCGCAAACAATACGTGGATCACGTGCAAAGGATGTTTGTGCTGGCCGGCGAGCCCGATGCGCGTGCCGCAAAAGATGCGGCCTCTGTATTGACGCTGGAAACAAGGCTGGCCAAGGCATCGCTCACCATTACCCAGGAGCGCGACCCGCAAAACCTGAACCATCCCACCGACGTCGCAAGCTTTGCGGAGCAATTGACCCACTTTTCCCTGCCGGAGTATGTGGCCGCAGCGCGCGCACCCTCCGCAGGCAAGATGAACGACGCTCAACCAGAGTTCTTCGCTGCGTTCAACGCCCTGGTGGCCGACACCCCGCTTGAACAAATCAAGACTTATCTGCGCTGGCATCTGCTGCAGAGTTTCGCAGGCACCAGCATGCCGGAAAGCTTTGAAGAGGAGTCGTGGCATTTCTATGCGCATATCCTCAATGGAGCTGAGAAGCAGCAGGAGCGCTGGAAGAGATGCACCAGCCGCGTCGACGGCGAGATGGGCGAGGCGCTGGGTCAGGTCTACGTGGCCAAATACTTCCCGCCGGGAGAAAAGCAGCATGCGCTGGAGATGACGCTGACCATTGAGCAGGCCATGGACGAGGACATCAATTCGCTGGACTGGATGAGCGCCGAAACCAAAGTCAGGGCCAAAGAAAAGTTACATGCGGTGATGAACAAGATCGGCTATCCCGACAAATGGCGCGACTATTCCAGGCTGGATATTGTGCGCGGCGACGCGTTGGGCAACCTGGAGCGTGCGCGCGAGTTCGAATTTGCACGAGACCTGTCCAAGATCGGAGAGCCGGTCGACAAGGACGAGTGGGACATGTCACCGCCCACCGTAAATGCCTACTATGAACCTCAGCAGAACAATGTGAACTTCCCGGCCGGATACTTTCAGCCGCCATTCTTCAATGAGGCCGAGGATGACGCGGCCAACTACGGCGACATGGGCTCCACCATCGGTCACGAGTTGACTCACGGCTTCGATGACGAAGGCCGCCAGTACGACAAAGACGGCACCCTGAAGGATTGGTGGACCAGGGACGACGAACAGAAGTTCAACGACCGCGCTGAGTGCACGGTGAAGCAGTATGACGCGATCGAGGCGGTTCCGGGCGTTCACCTGAATGGCAAGCTCACCCTGGGTGAGAATCTGGCCGACCTCGGCGGGTTGTGGCTGGCCTGGCTGGCCTGGCAGGAAAAAGCTGAGGCCGAGCACCTCGATATGACCGCCAAAATGGATGGCTACACGCCCGACCAGCATTTCTGGGTGGCGTATGCCCAGCAGTGGTGCACCCAGACGCGCCCCGAGCAGTTGCGTACGCAGGCCGAGAGCGATCCGCACGCACCCGACGAATATCGCGCCAATACCGTGCTCACGAATTTGCCGGAGTTTGCGAAGAGCTTCAATTGCAAGAAAACAGCTCCGATGGTCAATCCGAAGCCTTGCCGGGTCTGGTAAATCGAGGCAATCAGGGAAGGACGAAATCGGTCCGGGTTGCGCAGGAGGAAGAGTGGAAGTCGATTTGCCGTTTGCCTGATCTCTTCAAGCTTAACGTCAAGTGTCTTCAATTCAATCCGATGCAGATTTCCGGCCAAAAATTTGGCTTGGACCGAAGCTGCAATCCATCAGTAACGTTTGCTACCTGATTGTGGCGACAGATCGGGAGAAACCCACGGAAAGCAAGACGCCGATGCTGGCCCAACTGAGCGCCTCCGTCACCGCGATGTCGAATACGATCGACGATTTGCTTGATCTTTCGCGTTCCACCAGTGCGGTGTTGCACCTGACCCGCCTTGACCTGCGCCTCTTGGCCAGTTCGATCCTGGAAGTGCCCTCGCCAAGGCCGATCCCGACAGGCATGTGGTGACCGTCGCGCATCCGCGATGCAGCCTCAATGCCGACCCGGGCCTCATGCAGATCGTTCTTCAGAACCTGCTGCGGAATGCCTGGAAATTCACCGGAAGACGCGATCCGGCCCAGATTGAATTCGGTTGCGAACAGAAGAACGGGATGACCGTCTTCTATGTTCGCGACAACGGTGCGGGTTTCGATCCGCAGATGGCCGACCGTCTCTTCAAGCCCTTCCAAAGGCTGCACGCCGTGAGCGAATTCCCCGGCACCGGCATTGGACTGGCCACGGTGCAGCGCATCATTCGCCGCCACGGAGGAGAAGTGTGGGCGGAAGGCGAAATTGACAAAGGAGCGGCGTTCTATTTCACCCTGGATTCGCGAAAGCCGTGATCGCAGTCGTTCAATCCACCGAAACGCCGGCTCGGGAAGGCAGAAAAGTTTCGCGTTTCATGCTTTAATGAACGCAGTTGCGATCTTCAGGGGCGAAAGCGTGATCTAAATCACAGCCGGGAGAGCGTAGCGGGCGGATGCTTACGATAGTGATTCGGAGCGACACCATGTCCTGGGGCAGAAAAGGTGCGTTGCTGATGCTGGCTGTTGTGGTCTTTTGGACCGCATTGCCCGTCTCCGCCTGCCTGCTTGCCAAGCAGCCCCCCAGGCAGGCAGATTGCTGCCGGGCGATGGCACGCGATTGTGGCGCACCCGGATCGGCGACAAACACCTCGTGCTGCAAGACCAACCGCCAGGAAGCTGCCGTCACTCCAGCACCGCCCTACTCTCCGCAACATGTGCAGAAACTGTCACTTGTGCCGGGAGCAGGAAATCTGCTTTCGCCTCAGCAAACACCTGTCTCCTTGAACAGAATCACTTTTGAGACACCGCCTCCCAAGCCCTCCCCAGGCGACAGTTCCAAACTTCAAATCTGAATCTCCTTCTTCGCAGGTTAAGCCGGGTCCTGTATGCGTCCTCGTGCGCCTGAAAAGGGGCCGAATGGCGGCCAGGACGCAAGCCGTGGTTTCGACGGAGGAGTTTGATGAAAGCCCTGTTGTCTATTTTTTGTGTCCTGGTGTTCAGCGCGCCTGCCACTTTTTCGAGTGCGGAGACACCGGCAAGCAGCGATGGTTTGGCCAACGCTGCCGCATTGCTTCAAGATCATCACCACGCTGAAGATTCCGGTCCGGCGCTGACGCTGGAGGAAGTCGAACGGATCGCCCTCGCGGTGAATCCTGAGATCGAGGTAGCCGCCCGCCGCGTTGCCATTGCCGAGGCGCATGTTCCCTCCGCCGGAGCGCTCGACGATCCTATGGCGATGTATCGCGGCTGGGGAGTTCCACTGACCAAGCCGTGGGACTACAACGCCGCGCAAAACATGTTCAGCATCAGCCAGACATTTTCAGGGGCCGGCAAACGCACCTTGCGCACGAGTGTTGCGGAATCAGATGTCGCGGAAGCAAAAGCGAACCTGGATGAAACCCGCCTCGAAGTTCGGGTGCGCGTGCGGAAAGCCTTCGATGACATGTTGCGCGCCATCGAGGAGCTGCACATTCACGATCAGCATGTGGGTATCGCGCGCCAGGCCATTGAAGTGGCGCGGATCAAGTACACGGTAGGAAAGGTGCCGCAACAGGACATTCTGAAAGCGCAGGTGGTGCTCACACGGCTCGCCGAGCACATGATTCAATTCGACCAGGACGCCAACCTCGCTAGGGCGCGGCTTAACACTCTGCTTGCACGCGATCCGGACGCTCCCCTCGCGGTGAATGGTCAGTATGCGGTGTTGGATACGCTGCCCGCCGCGTCGGCTCTCGACGATCTGGCGCTTCACTCCCGCCCCGACCTGGTTGCGGCTCAACAAGCAGCCGAGCGGAGCCACAAAGACCAGGCGCTCGCAAAGAAAGCCTACGTTCCGGACTTCACTGTTTCAGCCGGGTACATGCTGATGCAGCCCGGTGCCAGCATGCGCAACGCCTACATGGTGGAGGGTTCGATGAACCTGCCCTGGCTGAATCGCCACAAGCATGATGCGGAGATCGCGGAATCCACGGCGCGCGTCACCGAGCAGGATGCGGAATTGAATGCGATGCGCAATGCCGCGCTCGGCCAAATCAAGGAAGCGCTTGTTGAAGCACGGGGCGCGCAAAAGCTCGCGCATATGTATCACGACCAACTGAGACCACAGGCCGAAGCCACGCTGCAGTCGAGCGTGATCGCCTATGAGAACGACAAGACGGATTTTCTTGATCTTCTCGACAGCCAGATGACGGTGGTCGATATCGATCTCGACTGGATCCAGGCAAATGCCGATTACGAGATGCGCCTGGCGGATCTCGAACTCGCTACAGGCGTTTCCATGGACCAGTTACAACAGCTCGCCCCGGAGGTGAAGCCATGAAGCTGCATCGTTATCAGCTTGCCCTTGCAGCATCCGTTGCCGTTTGCGTTTTACTTGCCACGGCCCTTGTGTATATACTCATTCTTCGTGGCCACTCCGCCCCGGAGACATCGGCAGACGACCCCGTGGTGGCGCGGGGACCGGAGACGGCGGTCCAGGCCGCGTCCGTTAAGACTCCACCGCCCGTGGGAACGGAGCCGACGCTGGGCCCCGTGCAGCTATCGCCTCAACGCCTTCAGGAAATTGGCGTCACCACCGCGACGGCAGAGATCAGAGAGGTAAACGATGATCTGACCGTTCCCGGCAATGTGGACATCGACGAGGAGCGCCTCTCGTACGTGCAGACCCGCTTTCCTGGCTGGATTCAGAGTGTTTTCGCGAATGCAACGTACCAGTACGTGCGCAAGGGACAACGCCTCTTCACGATTTACAGCCCTGACGTGGTGAGCAGCGAGCAGGAATATCTTCTGGCGCGCCAGAACCAGGCGGCCTTTGCGCAGGATGCGCATGGAATGGCGGTGCATGAGAGCGGCTGGCTGCTGCAGGCCGCCGAAGAGCGGCTGCGCCAATTCGGAGTCCCCGCGCGGGCGATTACGGATCTGGAGCAGAGCGGAAAGGTGCAACACGACATCGCCATCGAGTCGCCGGTGTCTGGCTACATCATCGAGCGCAACGCGCTGCCCAATGCCTACGTCCAACCGGATACCAAGCTCTACACCATTGCCGATCTCTCCACGGTGTGGGTGAATGCCAATGTGCCTCAGAGCAATGTGGGGCGCCTGAAACCGGGCGATCATGCGCAAGTGACGGTCGATGCGTACCCGGGGCGCAATTTCAACGGCCGCATCGATCAGATTCTTCCACAGGTGGATCAGACAACGCGCACCGTGCACGTACGCGTCGCATTACGCAACCCAGGGGTTGCACTTAAGCCGGGCATGTATGTGAACGTGGCGCTCGCCGCTCCGATGGGTAGGCAATTGATGATACCGGCGTCTGCGGTACTGCAGGCCGGCGAGCGGACCATTGCGTTTGTTGACCACGGAAGCGGTAACTTGGAGCCGCGCGTGATTCAGACCGGACCACAACTCGTCGATTCCATCGTCGTTCTCAATGGCCTGAAGGCCGGCGAAAAGGTGGTCAGTTCCGCTAATTTTCTGGTGGATTCAGAGGCTCAACTTCAGACGGCACTCGGTTCATTTGCGCCTCCGGCGCCGCAGGCTGCTGCAAGCGCCGCAAACACAAATCAGGTGCAGATTGACCTGAGCACGCAACCCTCCCCACCGCGCAAAGGAGCAAACAGTGTTCGCGTCAAACTGACCGGCCCTGACGGAAAGCCTGTTTCGGGAGCGCAGGTCTCAGCGACCTTCTTCATGCCGGCGATGCCCGCGATGGGGATGGCCGCGGAGCGCGCAGTCACCACCTTTGCGGACCAGGGCAGCGGGCTCTATGAAGGAACTCTGCAGTTACCGGCAGGAGGCACATGGCAGGTCACCCTGTCGGTGCAGCGCGGCGGTCAAACGCTCGCCGCAAAGCAACTCACTCTCAACGCTGCAGGAGGCATGTGATGATTTCACGCATCATCGCATGGTGTGCGCGCAACCCGTTTCTCGTATTCACAGGAGCGGCGCTGCTTGTGGTCGCGGGCTGGTGGAGCTTGCAGCGTGTTCCGCTCGATGCGCTGCCTGATATCAGCGACGTGCAAGTGATCATTCACACGGAGTGGGCCGGAGAGCCGCCCAGCGTGATCGAGGACCAGGTTACATATCCGATCGTGACTTCGCTTCTCTCCGCACCCAGCGTAAAGAGCGTGCGGGCGCAAACGATGTTTGGCGACTCTTATGTCTTCGTCGTTTTTCAGGATGGCACCGACCTCTACTGGGCACGCTCTCGCGTGACGGAGTATCTGCAGCAGATTGCAGGAAAACTACCAGCGGACGTGCATCCCGCGATCGGCCCGGATGCAACCGGTGCCGGCTGGGTCTACGAATATGCGATCGTAGACCGCAGTCATACGAAGAGCCTTGCCGACCTGCGCGCCCTGCAGGATTGGT
>OBLU010000535.1_pt1 | contig 35739 bp, 35 predicted proteins | sample 1518681 | NCBI WGS metagenome assembly OBLU01 (sample SAMEA3539304, study PRJEB22396) | soil metagenome | biome: tundra; feature: field; material: soil | place: USA | collected 2010-05 | depth 0.15 m
GCCGCTCCAGGGCCAGGCGGACCATGCCCACGGCACCCTCAACGATGCGCGCCCGGGCGCCGACGACAGCGCTTGCCTGCTGCTGGCGCAGCATGGCCTGGGCGATTTCCGGGGCATAGGACAGCCGGGTGAGGCGTGATTCGATGATCGCCACGCCGGCCGGCGCGACTCGCGCGGTGATCTCGGCGGAGAGTTTCTGGGTGATCTCTTCGGCGTTGTCGCGCAGTGACAGCTTGCCGCTGCCCCGGTTGTCGTAGGGGTAGCTGGAGGCGATGTGCCGGACGGCGGTCTCCGTCTGGACGGTGACGAACTGCGTGAAGTCGTCGACGGAGTAGACGGCGCTGGCGGTGTCGCGGACCTGCCAGACGACCACGGCGGCGATCTCGATCGGGTTGCCGTCGGCGTCGTTGACCTTGGCCTGCGCCGATTCCTGGTTGCGGATCCTGGTGGAGACCGCGATGCGGCGGGTGAACGGGTTCACCCACTGCAGGCCGGAGTCGCGGATGGTGCCGCGGTACTTGCCGAACAGCTGGACGACACGTGCCTGCCCGGGGACGACGGCGGTGAGCCCTCGCAGCGCGAGGGCGCTGGCGATAAAGATAAGGACGCCGAACAGGATCAGCGCCGTCGCGGCGCCGCGGCTCTGGTGACTTGCCACCACGAGCAGCGCCGCCCCGGCCAGCAGGAGGACGATGCCCAGCACCAGCATGCGCAGGCCCGGCAAGAACCGGGCCACGCGCTCGGTCACCCGCCGGCTAGGCAGTTCCGGGCCTGCGGCGGCTGCATCCTTGGTAGCCATCTGGCGCCTCCTCCGGTTGACGGACCTGATAACAGGTGCTTAGCATACTGATATCTATTTTTCTTGGCAAGAGCCGCGCCGCGGCGCGCATGGCATGCACCGCGGGCCGGCCCGGGACAAGGCCGACGTGTGGGCAGCGACGACGGAGCACGCGGACTGATCGGCCTGCGCCGGAGCTACGGCGACGTGGCGGCCCTGGACGGGCTGAACTGGTGCGCCTCATGCCGGGGCGCCCGGCACCTTGCGGGCGAAGGAAGGGCCGAATGAGACAAACACGCTCGGGCCGGCGATCGGCCGCGCAGCTGCAGCCGGAGCAAGCACCGCTGCCAGAGCTGGCTCTGCTGCCCGTTCTGGCCATCGCCGGCGCGCTCACCGCGGTGCTCGTGGCCTACGCCGGCCGGTACGGATACCACCGGGACGAGCTGTACTTCCTGGAATGCGGCAAGCACCTCGCCTGGGGCTACCCGGATCAGCCGCCGTTCGTCCCGCTGGTCGCCAGGCTCATGTCTGACCTGGCGCCCGGATCGCTGGTGATCCTTCGGCTGCCGTCCGCGCTGGCCGCCGGCGTGCTGGTGCTGCTGACCGGCCTGCTCACCCGCGAGCTACGCGGCGGCCGGACTGCGCAAGTGCTGGCGTGCGCGGTGATCGCGCTGGCGCCGGTCGTCACCGGGGCCGAGCACCTGCTCAGCACGACCAGCTTCAACCTGCTGGTATCTGCCCTGCTGTGCTGGCTGCTGCTCCGCATCCTGCGGGCCGGCGACCAGCGGCTCTGGCTGGCCGCGGGCCTGGCCGCGGGTGCTGGGCTGCTCGACACCGACCTGGTCGCCTTCCTCATCTTCGCCGTCGTGGTCGGGCTTGCCGTCGTCGGGCCGCGGCTGCCGCTGCGATCGGGCTGGTTTTACGCGGGCGGGGCGATCGCGCTGGCGATGTGGTCGCCCTACCTCGCGTGGCAGGCCGGCCATGGCTGGCCGGAGCTGGCGGTAGCGCGCTCGATAGCGACCGGCCGCTCGGGGACGTCGGCGCCCTGGTGGCTGATCCTGCCCGAGCAGCTGGGCCTGGTCGCGGTGTACTTTGCCCCGGTCTGGATCACCGGGCTGGTGCGGCTGCTGCGGGACCGCGAGCTGCGCTGGTGCCGGGCCGCCGGCGTCGCCTATCCGGTTGCGGCCGCGGCGTTCATGGCGACTGGCGGCAAGCCGTACTACCTGGCCGTGATGTTCCGGTGCTGCTGGCAGCTGGCGCCCAGCCGACGGTGGACTGGATCGCCCGCGAGCACACCAGGGCGCGCCGGGGCCTGATCGCCGCCGGGCTGGTGCTCAGCGCCGGGGCGCTCCCGATCACCCTGCCGATCCTGCCGGTGTCGGTCGTGCATGACACGCCGATCGTCAAGCTGAACTACGACGCGGGCGAGACCATCGGCTGGCCGGCCTTCGTGCGGGAGATCGCGCAGGCATACCGCTCGCTGCCGACCGCGCAGCGCTCGTCGGCCGTCGTGCTGACCAGTAACTACGGCGAGGCGGGCGCCGTGGACCGGTTCGGGCCGGCCGACGGCCTGCCGGCCGCCTTCAGCGGGCAGGACTCGTTCTGGTACTGGGGACCGCCGCCGGCGACGGCGACCACGGCGGTCGCCGTCGGGTTCGAGAAGAGCCAGCTCGGCTTCTGCGGCTCGCTCCGGCAGGCCGCGACCCTGATCAACCACGAGGATGTGCAGGACGATGAGCAGGGCGCGCCGGTGTGGATCTGCACGCAGCTACGCGGGACCTGGCCGGCCATCTGGCCGTCGCTGCGTTACCTCGGCTGAGTTTATGCAGCTCTGTCCTGCGGCTCGATGCCGTGCTGGCGGAGCCGGCGTCGAGCAGGGCGACGCATGCCGCGGCAGCGCCCCCGGGCAAATGACTTCGAATCCGCACGACACCGAGCTGACCTGGGCGTAGCCGTCCGCGTTGCGGGCCGCCGTGCCCGGAACCTCCTCGGCGGTGCCCCACCTGCCGCGCACCCGGGTGACGACGAACGCCTGGACGTTCCCGAGCCGTCGGTGTACCACCCCGCCCCGGCGCAGCTGCCCGCCGACGCGGCCGTGCTAGCGGGTGCCCCGGGGTCACCTGCCCGCAGCGGGACCTGGCCGCGAGTGGATGATCGTGAAGAGCGACGACCGCGTTGCCGATAAGGCCCGCAGTGGTCTCGTGCCCTGCTGCCAGCAGCAGGAGCATCATCATGACTGCCTCATCTGCGGTCAGACCTCTCTCATCGGACGGGCTCGCCAGCAGCGCCGATATCATGCCGGAGCCCGGACGGGCTCGTCGTTCGGCGACGAGCGGCAGGATCTCGACGAGAAGGGTGAACGCGGCGACAGAGCTTGCCTGAATGTCGTCTGGATCGGCCAGGGGGTCGAGCACGGCAACCAGGCGGGGGGTTTCTTCCCGCAGGCGGCTCATCGCACGGAGGAAGCACCAGCACTGGTCCCTCGCAAGTCGCAGGCTGGCGACCTCGTTGTCGCACCCCCAGCGGCCTCCGGCACCGTCCGGTCGCCGATGAGCCAGTGCACGCCTGGATGCGGGCGAACGCGGCGTCGAACTCCTCGTCGCTGGCCAGGAACGCGTAGTGGCACGACTGGATGCTGTCCCGGCTCTGGCCATAGTCCAGGGTGACCTGGTTGGCCAGCGTGATGGGCGTGAAGTGCGCCAACGGCGGATCGACCTCCAGACCGAGGATGCCAGCGAGGAACTGCGCCGAGGTCTGCGGGTCACGCGCAGCGACGATGGTGTGGTTCAGCTCGATGGACACTGTGACTCCTTCGGTTTATCGGCTCATCCGAGCCGAGATACGGGCGGAGAGGACGGCGAAGACCAGCACGATCCCGCCGCTCCAGGCCAGGAGATCAGGACGTGGCGGGCGGCTGGCCGGCGGCCCGGCCGTGATGATCACCGTTCATGTGCTTGCGGTTCGTTTTCCTCTTGATACGTCTTCCAGTCCGGTCATGCACCTGGCGTGGCCGCGCATCAGCACCTCGACCCTGTGCCCTGCCCAGGCGGCCAGCTCCGTCGAGGGCACCCCGGAGTTCAGCCGCCAGGTGAGACCCCGGAGTGGCGCAGATCGTGAGGCCAGCGCAGCAGCAGGGGGTGGCCGCCTGGGCGGGGGTGAGCGAGATAGCGCGGACCTTTTGCCAGACGTGCCACCAGTGGACGGGCGGTGAAGACCATCGGCGGGCCACGCGAGGAGCGGCTCGAGATCCCTTCCCCTGCTGCGGGGCCTGGCCGCGTGTTCTTCCTGCGGGTACGGCCACTACTGCACCTCCACCCCGACGACGAAGCCGGCTACCTCGACACCGTGGTCCGGGACCACATCACCGGCCGGCTCGCCGGCCCGCAGCTCATCCGGGCTGAGATCAGCAAGCGGCTGGACGCCGCCCGCACCTCCGATCCAGTCACCAAGCAGCGGCATCGCCCTGAGCTGGCACTGGCCAACGCCGCCAGCTCGATCACCGCTTTGGCTCTGGGAGCAGGAGGCCGCTGGACCCCGGCTGCCCCCGCGCTGCTGGCCGCGCGATCACGCCCGGCCCAGCTGCCGCGAGCCGAGTGGGGACATCCGCCCCGCGAGCCGGAGGAACTGCAGAGGAAGCGCCAGGGTCGGCGCAGCTCTCGCGCGGCCCGGCTGCCCGCGGCGTCCGTATGACCGATCCCGTCGAGGATCTGGCTGGATCAGCGGGCGGCTGGCAAGTGATTCGGGCTTTGCGTTGCCTTCACGCGACTGCTTGCGGAGTCACGTAGCCGCACAGCGGTCCGGCAGCCCGCGCGAGCCTAAGGCCGAGCGTCGCGACCTTCGAGCCGAGGAAACTCAGCCAACGCAATGTACCAGGCATCGTACGAGGTAACATTCGCCTGAAGCTCCCACATTCGGGGCGCAAAAGCGGCTCAGTTATCAGAAGCGATTCCGCCCAGGTCCCCGTGCTACCCCCATCGACCAGCGCTGATACGACGAGCGAAGCGTCGATGACCAGCGTCACCGGCGATCCTCATCCAGGTGCGACCGCACCGTCCGACGGGGCGCCGGCACAGATCATGCCCAGCTCACTCGTCTCGCGAAGCAATTGGCCGCAGCCGTCGTCCTCGCTCGCGGTCTTCCAGCATCCTGCCGCCGCGTCTAGACCGCCTGCGGGAGCCTCTAGCGATCGGCCGCCGAGCCGAGACCGGCCACTGCCTAGCCTTCGCTTGCTTACCGTCCTTGCTGGCCGTCACTAGTTCTTCGCCAGTGCATGGTTCACCTCGGCAGTCAGCCGCGATTCGATGCTCTTCAGTCCCTTCAGCGGCGCCGCCGCCTTCAGCAGACCGCTCAGCCCTTTCGCCGAGCGCGCGTTGTCACCAGCCGCATAGATCCTGGTGACATACTCGGCGTACAGACCGGCCGGGTCAGCGCAGTGCGGCACCGCATCGCCGGCCAGGACAATGGCGGCTGGCATCAGCTTCTGCATCGCTGTTGCCATGCCGGAGACGTCCCCGGAATTCCCGGCCACCTGGACTGTTTTCAGCGTCGGCGCGAGCCTACCGACCTCGGCCTGCGCCGGGCCATGTTGCCATGTCTCGTACTGCTGGCGGCAGGACACCGGCCGCGCTGCTGGCACGGCAGGGCGGCCGGGCGATGCCCCGTGGCTGCCGCAGGCGGCGGCAAGAAAGCCGGTGACGGCCAGCGACAAGGCTGTACGGAAGGTAATAAGAAGCGTCAGGGTGCTGCTCAACGCTACGAAGACAGCAAGGGCGATAAGAGATGTCTCCAGCCTGGTGCCCCAGATCCCATCCGGTACCCCCAGGACCACGACAAGACAGATCGCCCACGCACCGGCGAGCGCGGTCCGCAGCCAGCGGCCGGTCAGCGCGACACAATACGGGCCGATCAAGACAAAGCCGCTGAGGACAATCCGCCGCCCCGTCCACGCATCCACGACGGCGGCGACTGAGGACGACGCCATGCCTAGCTGCCACAGCAAAACCGCCGATGGTTCAGACAACGCCCACATGCTCCGGCAGCGTCGGCTAAACGCAGGTGAAGGACTCATGCGCGGACAATATCGGAGACACCGGCATCCACGTCCGCGACTTTCCCAACCTTTGAGGTCAGCAGTCATCCCGGCTCGATCAGCTGAGCGACTTCCGTCGTGAAGATCGTTGGCCTATCGCGGGGCGCTGTCCCCGGACCCCCGGCCCCCCCTCAAAGATGCCAGGGGTTCGGGTTTCTCGCGCAGCCACGCGCCGCCAGATGCCGCCTCGATTCGCAGGTGAGCGTCTGCGTGAGTCAGTTCCCCAACGCGCGGGCCAAGCGGCGCGCGGTGACGAGGACTAGCCGGCTAGTGCGCCCGGCGTCCCGGCCGAACTCAACTGTCGGCCCCGCAAGCGTTACCGCCGCTACCGCATGGCTCGCCGAGTTCAGGACAGGCGAGGCAAGCGACGACACACCCGGCACGGCCTCATCGACGTCCGTCGCCAGGCCAGTCCTGCGTGTCATTGCCAGTGCCCAGTCGAATTGCTCAGTCGTGCGGAGGGAGCGTGGGGTCAGCGGCGGGAACCCTCCAGCGCGGCAAGCCCGCGCAAGATCGGCGTTGTGGGCAGCCAACGCCTTGCCGGCGGCGGTGCAGTGCGCGGGCAGCGGGGACGCCGCCGGTGCAATCAGATGCATGCCAGGCAGGGTGCCGAGTCGAACGACGTGGACCACGTCGGCCCCATCGGCGATCGACAGGTACACCGAGTAGCCGCTCGTCTGTCGCAGCTCCTCGAGCAACGGAAGCGCGACACTAGGCAGCCGCATCCGGCGCTGGGTCAGTTGGCCCAATTCGAGCAGGTGCAGACCCAGCCGGTACCGGCCGTTCTCCGGGTTCTGCTCGGCCACCCCCCGGGCACACAGGGATGCCAGCAAGCGGTGGGCAGTGCTCTTGGCCACTCCGATACGCCGCGCGATGTCGCTGACTCCGAGCTCGTCGCGGTCGGCGAAGCAGTCGAGTATGTCGAGCGCCGTCAGAACAGACTGGATACCTGCGTGGTCCTGGTGCGCATGCGGGGTAGCCGAGACGATCATTCGGAGTCAAATCCCTGTCGCGACGTGTTCTGGTCCGACAACGGACGTTGCCTTGCCTACACGATCGGTCCCGCCATGGCACGCCATCCAGCCAAGCGTCTCGGTGAGTGGACTAGGGTGATGCGGAAGGCGTCGTCGACAGCACCTTGAAGCCGAACTTGATCGCCCCGACCCCGCCTTCCTCCAGGACTAGCGAGTGGTGGTCCCACTCGTCCCAGCCCTTGAAGAACAGCCGGTTGGACTCTTCCAGCACCGGGTAAAGGCCGAGATCCTGATCGAATGCGGCCCTGTCCTCTTCGGTGTCCAGCAGCGCGCGGTACCCGCCGGCCAGGTGTCCGCTGTTGCCGACGGGGTCATGGCCGGCGCGGTCAGCATCTCTGGCGCAGCGCTGACGAGAAGCGGGATACCCCCGGGGCGGCCGCCATCGCGGCTTTCGGTTAGCGGGCCCCGGCCCGATCCTGACCGGGGTCCAGCCGACAACTCGGGTTCCCGAACGCGAGGGCCGGGAACCCGATAGCGACCGCTGCTCAGGTGAACACGCTCGTGAAGCCCTGCGCCACGCCACCGCTACTTCCGGGCAGGTCCGCGAGCCGGTGGATCAGCCGCTGCCGCTCCGCGAAGCCCATCCGCGGCCACGGCCCGCTGTCAAAGGCCGCGCGAGCGGCGGCGACAGCGCGGTCAGCGTCAGCGGCCGAGTACCGCCTCCATCGCCAGGTCGAGCGACTGGGGCGGCAGCCCTACCGGCCCGGTGACAAACGCGGCGCTGGACGCCTCTCGCATCGGTAGGCGCGCGATGAGCCCCGCCGGGTGGGATGTGCAGCGCGCCGCCGCCGTACTGCTTGACTGCGCTGACAGCATGACGGAGCGGGGCCCGGTGACCGCCGAGTGCCGCCGTGGTCTGAGTGAACTCATCGATGTTGGCCCTGGTTCCCGGCCCGGCCGAGCGGGACGCGATGGAGGACACGATCTCTGCGTACGGCACGCTCACTACCTGGCTGACCGCCTTCACCATCGGGGTCGTCGCCTGCCCGCCGCAGGTGATCATGTTCACGTTGACCGCGTCGGCGTTCACCTCCAGGTTGACCGGCGGGCAGACGTACGGGCCGATCGCCGCGGGGGTCAGGTCGACGGCCACCATGCCCGCGTCGGCGTACCGCGGCGCGTTAGCCGCGTGGGCCCGGGCGCTTGTCGCCTCGAACACGATCTCGGGGAGCGGATCCTGGCGCAGCAGCCAGTCGACGCCCTCATGGCTAGCGGCCAGACCCATCCGAGCAGCCCGCTGCAGCCCGTCCGATGCCGGGTCAACGCCGACCATGTACCGGGGCTCGACCGCGCCGCCGCGTCGCAGCAGCTTGAACATCAGGTCAGTGCCGATGTTGCCGGGCCCGACGATGGCGGCAGTTACCTTGTCACTCATCGTCTGCCTCGAGAGCAAAGCAGGCAGTCACACTGCCGAGCCCGGCGAACGTGGCCGTGAAGACGTCACCGGCAGCCGCCGGCACCGAGGCCGTGATCGAGCCAGGCAGCACGACGTGCCCCGTGCGGAGAACGACCCCGCGAGCGCCGACGGTGTTGGCGAGCCAGGCCAGCGAAGTCAGCGGCGAGCCGAGGACAGCGCCGCCAGCGCCCGTGCCCACGACCTCGCCGCCGCGCCGTAGCACGCAGCCTGACAGCCGCAGGTCAACCTCGCCCAGCCGGCGCGGGGTGCTGCCGAGCACTACCCCGCCCGACGAGGCATTATCGGCGATGGTGTCGAGCAGCCCGATCCTCCAGTCGCGGATCCGGCTGTCGATGATCTCCAGGGCCGGCAGCACGAAGTCCACGGCGGCCACCGCCTCGGCCGTGGTGACGCCAGGCCCGCGCAGGTCACGGCGGAGCACGAAGGCCACTTCGGGCTCAACCCTGGGCTGCAGGAACGCGGCAGCCGGAATGGGCAGGTGCTCGGCATAGAACATGTCGTCAAGCAGGTGCCCGTAGTCCGGCTGGTCGACATTCATCTGGCGCTGCATCGCCGCCGAGGTGAGGCCGACCTTATGCCCCAGGATGCGGGCGCCCGCCGTGGTGCGCTGCCCGATCTGCAGCAGCTGGATCTGGTAGGCGTCCTCAAGGGTGATCCCGGCGAACTTATCGGTCAGCGGCTCGACCGGTATGTGCGAAGAATAGGCGGCGATCAGGAGCTCGGCTGCCTGGGCCTGTGCGACTGCGTCCATCTGCCTTCCCTGGTGATGCCGCGGCGCCGCGACCGCGCCGATGCTATTCGTTTCATCCCAAGGTAGGAGTTGCAAATCCGGCTCGCAGGGTCTGTTCGCGACCGCGGAACGGCATGCGCACCAGTCCCAGTTCGCCGACGCCCCGCGGTGCCGCGGCCAAGCTGGCGTTCTGCCCTCGCGAACAATCTGCGCGCCGCCGCACGGGCAGGCGCACCCTGCTTACATCGGCGAGCCGGGCGGTCGACATCGGCCCCACCCAGCACGGCATCACCCGTGGCTGCCTCCGAGGCGCGTGCCGCAGAAAGCAGGACCATCATGGCCACTCACGCACAATCAGGAACCGCGCCGCGCCAGGCGGCGCTGAGCCAGCCATGGGCTGGCACCGGCGGACTCGTCCTCGTGCTGGCCATTGCCGCTGTGCTCGGGATCGCGCCAGGCTTGCAGCGCTCGCTGGAGATCATCGGGCCGGCCAGCACGTTCTGCCTGCCGGTGCTCGCCGTCGCGGCGCTGTGGTGGAAGGGCTGGCCGTTCGCCGGGCTGTCCCGCCCCGCTGGCGGCCTGGCGACGCTCGGGCTCATCGTGGCCGCCGGCATCGGGCTCACCGCTATCGGCCCCAGGCGGTAGTCGGCGGCTCCCAGCTTGCCCACCTGTTCGGGACCACGGCTGAGACGCCGCAGGGCCACCTGGTGACTTTCCCGTGGACAGTCCCGCTGGCTGCCTTCGTCTTCGTTACCACGCTGCAGCTGACGTTCGTCTGCCGCCAGTGGCCATTCCGGCGGCTTCCACCGGTGGCGGCCGGCCTCGCCGCGCTGGCCACCAGCTGGGCCATCGGCCTGGCCGGCTACGGACTGCTGGCCAACTGGGACTTCGTGCCGGCCGCCGCCCGCCACGCCATCGGCCTGCGCAACCCGGGCGGGCCGGTCAACGCGCTGGACCTGGTCGGGATCCTGCTGTGCATCGTCATCTGGCAGATGACCGTCTTCTTCCTGCTCGACGGCTATCCGGTGAGCAATCTCCGCTCGGAACCGCTGTACCTGGTGACCGCCAACGCGTCAACGATCGGCCTGGGACTGCTCTCGTGGTGGGCGTTGCATACTGCCGGAGGGCTGACCTCGCCCCAAGTGAGTGCGCTGGCCGGAGTCATCGTGGCGGGCACTCTGGTGGCCGGGTTGCTGTTCGAGGGATGGCCAGCCCGCGCGGTTCGCAATCCCGGTATGTCCCGGCTAGCGCTACTGGGCACAGCCGGGCTGGTCGCCGTTATCGCGGGCCTCGGGCTTCGTGGCATCAGCCTGGCCGGCACCTGGTCAGGCGACCCGCCGCAGCTGTGGGTCGCCGTGGTGGGCCTCAACTTTATCGGCGCTTTCGTGATCATCCACGTGGTGGCGTTCCGCCGCTGGCCGCTCCCGGCCGCCGATCCGGCCCAGCCGGGCGGCTAACCGGCGGCTGAATAGCGCAAGAGTTCCGCCGCACCGCCGCCCTCGAGATCCGCAGGACGCTACCGCAACGCCCAGCGCTCCGGCTGGAAGGCGCGCAGGCTGGTGTCCTACGTGACCGCCTCCGGGTATGCGCACCGGCTTATGGAGCCCGGCGTGTCTCGCTATCTCGCTTGTCTTCACAGCCCGCGCTGGTCGAGGAGCTTGATCAGGTTGCGCTTGCGTTTCTGATCGGCGCGCAGTGCCGCCAGGCAGGCGGCGAACTGCGGAGCTGTGCCCAGTCGCTGGTATTGCTGCGGAAACAGCAGCATTGTCAATATGTACCATCGGAACGTGAAGGCCGGTCTATCCGGCGTTCACTCGCCGGGCTGTTTCGACGAGCGCCTCGGCAGCTCTTCCCGCGCGCTTGGCCTCTTCTGGAGTCGCGCGGCTGTGGCTGTAGCCGGCCTTCGCCTTCATTCCCAGCAGCAGCCGCAGGTGCTTTGCCGCTGCGGTGTCTGCCTTGCTCAGCAGCTCCACTGCCTCGTTGTGGTCCTGGCCGTACGGGTACTGCCCAAGGCGTGCGCAGCAGATGACGTCCGAGGCGGCGATGCCGGCGTGGACGCACAGCGTCACGTAGACGTCGGCGATCTCGGTCTCCTCGTCCGTGAGGCCTGCGATCAGGCTGGCGGCGTCGAGGAACTGGCCGCACTTGCGCAGGCGGCCACGGCGGACCTCCAGGGTGCAGGGGCGGGTGCGCGCCATGTCAGTGCCTCGGTTCCCGCAGCCGCCGGTTAAGCCACGCACGGCTTCCTGCGACGGTGAGACCTTCGTCCAGCACATCGCGCAAGACGGGCTCGGCCCGGGCGGCACCTAGCTCGCTGACCGTATACTGCAGGGGACGAGTGTCGTTGCCCGTCCATCGCGTGACGTCGGCCGCCAGAGTGTCGGCCTGCTCGTCCCAGACCTCAGGCAGAGTGTCGTCAGGGCGCACCAGCAACAGGTCCAGGTCACTGTCCGCAGTCATCGTGCCGCGCGCAGCCGACCCGAACACCGCTGCGTACACCGGCGGGACTGTCCAGCTTGCGAGGCGCTCCTCGATCTGGCGGAGCAGCGTGCGCGGCAGCTGGGCGAGTTCAATGACGGGACCAGCGGCCAGGTGGTCCCGGTTCAACTGGTAGCTGTAGGCGTTGCCGACCCGCTCGGAATGCACAATTCCCTGGCGGGCGAGGCGCAGGAGCACCTTGCGGATGCCTTCTTCCGAATATCGGGAGAGCACACGGTGCAGCTGCCCAGTGGTGAAGGAGACCTCTTGCTGCGCGAGGAGCGCCAGGACGTCCCCGTCGAGCGTGGGCGTTATCGTGGCCAGCGGATGGTTCAGCTGCATGACACCTCTCAGCGCCTCACACTGCGGTTCGGTTCTCGACAATAGTACATGTAAACGTACTATAGTCCGGGCGTAAAGATGATAGCTGGGAACGTTGGTCGCCTACGGGCGGGCAAGCACGTCCCACTCGCTTCCTGGCTACGCAGTAGCCGTGAGTTACCTTTGTCATCGCCCATGCGCACAGCTCGCCGCAGCAGCGGTCCGGCCAGTGCTGCCCATCGCGGTGGGTGAACCGCACCTATGGCACATCGCTGCGGAAACAACGGCCATCGAACACCACCAGACCAACCACTCGCCCCCGAGACCCGACAGGTGCAGGCGACACCAGTCCCCACGGCCGCTCGACCCAGGGTGGCCGCATTCCCGGCAGCGTGGCGTCATCCGACACCGGAGACGGTCGGCCTGTGGTCAAGAAGCTGTCAGTATGCTCGCGAGGCGGCGGTTGATCCGTTCGATGTCGAACGGCTCGGGTACGCCGCCGTCCTCGCCGGGGCAGGTTCCTTTCCCGGCTGTGCAACGCGGGTAGGTCGTGCCGGCTTCGGCCTCACTGACCTTCTCTACCTCGATGATGTGCTGCCAGCTGTCGCCGAAGTCGTACAGGTAGCTCGCTGACAGACCCGGCCGGGGAAGGACACTGGCGAGGTGCGCCCGCCACTCGTCTTGTGCGTCCAGGTCGTAGTCGGGGTCGCTGAAGTGCCGGCGGCTGATGGTGAACTGGTGCCGGTGGTCGCCGTCCCAGCCCATGGCTGCCTGGATTACCAGGTGGAGCCCGCCCAGCGGGAAGTCGCTGGGGACCTGGACGCGGCGCCACACCGGTGGCCGCACATATTTGAGTGAGAGCTTCACCTGGTGGACGGCACGGATGGGGCGGCTGGCGCCCGTCGCAGCGTACCGTCGCAGCTCCTCGGTCAAATGCTTAGCGTGGGGGTGGCCGGTCGCCTCGGCCGCTGCGATCTTGGTGTCCACGTCGTCGCCGGGCAGGTTCTCCCAGATCTCCGGCAGCGCATCGGCGGCCCCCTCCTCATCGAGCAGAGCCGCGCACTCGTCCACGACCTGCCAGCGAGTCTCCTCCGCCCCGGGCTCCGGATCGCCGAACTCGCGGGCGAGGAAAGCCCGGGCCGCTGGGCCGACCTGCGCCAACTCGGCGACCTCCCGCCAGGCCGGCAGCGCGCTGTCGTCCAGTCCGGCGGTGAGAGCGAGGGCGGCCATCCGGTACATCGGGGCTGCGGACGCGGCCGCAGTCAGCAACTCCCTGGCCGCCGCGATCGGCGTGCGGGCTGCAAGCCATGGCGCGGCGCGGCGCCACGCCAGTTCCTCATCCAGACGTTCCACCGCGGCCAGCACCTCGGCTGCGGTCATCGTCGGGGTGATCACCGGCGGGGTCAGCGCCGCCACCCGGTCCAGTGCGTATCGGCCCAGCGGGGTAAGTCGCGTCTTACCGTCCGCCACACTCACCGCCCCGAACCGGGTCACCACCCCGACGATCACGTCCATCGGCTCGTCATAGTCGCGGCTCAGCTCCCATGATGCCGCAGTGAACACGACATCGCCCGAGCGCCGCAGGTGCCGGACCCGATGCGTGAACTCCTCGGTCAGCAACGGGCCCGGACCTGCCGCGAGCAGGCGCAGCGATGCGACGGGAACGGCCGGGACTGCGGACCACGGGTCGTCGGGATCGTCCCATGCCTCGATCGATGCCCGAAACGCCCGCCACCAGATGCCGAGCACCGTTTCGTCGGCGCCGCCCACCCAGTCGGCGAGTGCCTCGCCCGCGCGGGCGACCATGCCCTCCACCGTCAGGAGGCCGCAGTCCACCGCCGCGGTCCACGGCTCGTGAAGCCACTGCACGTCGGCGGCGCTGCGAACCTTCGACGGCGCGATGGTACCGAGCACCTGGGCCACCGCGGGTACGTCGCCCGGTCGCAGCACCCCTTCGGGGTGACCGGCCGTCCGGTACCCAGCCACCTGGCCAGCCGTCGCGCCGCGTCGAACACCGGGCAGGCACGGGCTGCCTGCGCGGCCTCATGGACGCTGATCGGGAGCAGGCCGCCAGTCACGCCCCGAGGATAATGCCGCCAGGGTCGAATGGCTGCCGGTTCTGCGGGCTCTCCGCCCCCGGATCAGCCCCGCCCCGTGCGGGCGGCGTGCGGGTCACCGGCCCAGCCGCCATGTCGGGCACGTGTCGAGACACACCTCGGCCGGCAGCGGCACCTCCAGGCGTCACCGCAGATATCTCGCGCGCCATCGAGTCAGGGATTCCGGAGCCGACATCGAACGCCTCTCCCCCGTCGCCATGCTGCATATCACGGTATCCCGACGTCGTCCCTCTGACCTGGGCAAGCGGTCCCAGGGCGGGCCCCCCACAGGACGCTCGAAAGCCCCTGGAGGAGCACGTCGATCTAGCGGCACGGCGTGGCCGCCCCGGGATGTCAGACCCGGTCCCTAGCATTACGGGATACTCAAGGTTCGCGGCCGAGGACGGGCACGAGGGTGAACTTCGACGAGATCAGCTCGCTTCGCAAGCACAGCTCCGCATGGAAGCTGCTGCGCGCTGACAACGCGCCGCTGATCCTAGGCTTCTTCGGGAAGGTCTTCGTCGAGGAAAACATCCGGTCCATCTCCAGCACCGACCTGGTCAGCAGGCTGGACGATGAGCTCTATGCACTGAACGAACGGTTCGGCGAGGCCACCTTCCCCAAGCCCGCGAAGGCATACCTGGATGACTGGGCCGCCCCGGACTCCGGCTGGCTTCGCAAGTATTACCCCGACGGATCGGACGAGCCTCATTTCGACGCGACCCCGGCGGTCGAGAAAGCGCTGTCCTGGGTCAAGACACTGCAGGGCCGCTCGTTCGTGGGCACCGAGTCGCGGCTGAATACGATCTTCAGTTTGCTTCGCCAGATGGTGTTCGGCGCCGAGACCGACCCCGATGTCCGCCTCGCGGAGCTGCGCCAGCGCCGGAGCGAGATCGACGCAGAGATCGCCCGGGCGCAAGACGGCGACGTCGAGGTGCTCGACGCCTCGGCTCAGCGCGACCGCTACCAGCAGTTCTCGGCCACAGCGCACGAGCTGCTGTCGGATTTCCGCGAGGTGGAGGCGAACTTCCGGAACCTGGACCGGGAGCTGCGGGAGCGGATCGCGGCGTGGCACGGTGCCAAGGGCGAGCTGCTCGACGACATCCTGGGCAGCCGGGAGACCATCGCCGACTCCGACCAGGGCAAGAGCTTCCAGGCCTTCTACGACTTCCTGCTCTCCCATGCCAAACAGGAGGAGCTGACGGGACTGATCGAGCGGGTGCAGGCGCTCGAGGCGATCGGCGAGCCCGACTCGCGGATGCGCCACATCCACTACGACTGGCTGGATGCCGGGGAGCGCACCCAGGCGACAGTGCGACAGCTCTCCGAGCAGCTCCGCCGGTTCCTCGACGACCAGGTGTGGTTCGAGAACCGCCGCGTGATCGACATCTTGCGGGGCATCGAAGCCAAGGCGCTCGAGCTACGCGAGGAACGGAACGTCACCGTCAGCACCGAGATCGACGGCGCCTCTCCCTCGATCGTGCTGCCGATGGAGCGCCCGCTGTACACGCCGATGAAGAAGGCCCCGATCGACAGCGGGTCCGTCGAGGCCGGGCAGGACGGCTTCGACGCGACCGTGCTGTTCGAGCAGGTTTACGTCGATCCGGCTAGGCTCTCTCTCGGCGTGCGGCGCGCGTTGCAGCAGCGTTCACAGGTGGGGCTGGCGCAGCTAATCCGCGACCAGCCTCTGGAACAGGGCCTCGCCGAGCTGGTCACCTACCTGTCACTGACCGATGAGGCCTTCCGCGTGGTCTTCGACGGCGAGGCCAAGGAAGGCATCAGCTGGCGTGACTCAGATGGCCGGACCCGGACCGCGAGGCTGCCCAGGGTCACCTTCGCCCGCACCGCCAGCGCCAATCCGACCAGCCAGAACGGAAGCCAGCGATGAGCCATGCGCCTTCCCCGGCAGCCACGCCCCAGCTGGACCTGCCGCTCTCGGTGACGCAGCTGATGAGGGGCGTCGTTTACCGGGACACCCACGACAAGGCCTGGCGGCACCTGCTCCAGCTACAGTCCCAGGTGCGGGACTACGTCGCGGTCATGGGCCTGACGGTCATCATTGACGAGGCCGAAGGTTACGCATTCCTGCGATCGAGGCCCGACGACGAGGACGCCGATTCAGGCCGTCCGCCGCTGGCGCGGCTGATCGCGCGCCGCTCGCTGTCCTTCCACGTGAGTCTGCTGCTTGCACTGCTCCGCAAGAAGCTGGCCGAGTTCGACGCCAGCAACAGCGACACCCGGCTGATGCTCTCCAGGGACCAGATAGTCGATATGGTCCGGCTGTTCCTGCCCACGACCAGCAATGAGGCTCGGCTGGTAGACCAGATCGACTCCTATATCGCGAAGGTGACGGAGCTGGGATTCCTCCGCCCGGTCAAGAGCGCCGAGTCACTGTTCGAGGTCCGGCGCATCCTGAAGGCGTTCGTGGACGGTCAGTGGCTCGCGGACTTCGACCGGCACCTGGCCGAGTACGCGGCACTGCTCGCCGGGGACGAACCCGGCCAGGGCGACCAACCGGATGCAGCAGGCGGAACGGAGGCGGGCCAGTGACCACCGGCCTGTTCAGCCCGGTCGAACTGCACGACCCCGATGACGAGCACCTGAGCGGATACAGGCTCGAGCGACTGGAGGTCTACAACTGGGGCACCTTCGACAAGCAGGTGTGGAGCTTCGAGCTCGGCGCACGCAACGGCCTGCTCACTGGCGACATCGGCTCCGGCAAGTCTACGATCGTGGACGCCATCACCACGCTGCTGTTGCCGGCCAACCGAATCTCCTACAACAAGGCGGCCGGCGCCGAAACCCGCGAGCGGAGCCTGCGCTCCTACGTCCTCGGCTACTTCAAGTCCGAGCGGAGCGAGACGACCGGCACCTCCCGCCCGGTGCCGCTGCGCGAGGCTGGCTCCTATTCAGTGGTCCTCGGCGTTTTCGCCAACCGCGGCTACAGCTCCACCGTGACCCTCGCCCAGGTCTTCTGGCTGAAGGACAGCCACACCGGACAGCCCGACCGCTTCTTCGTGACCGCTGATCGCGCCCTGTCGGTCGTTAAGGACTTCTGTGATTTCGGCAGCGATATCGCGGCTTTGAAGAAACGCCTGCGTGCGGCAGGCAGCCGCACGCACGACCATTTCCCCGAGTACGGCAAGGACTTCCGGCGACGTCTTGGCATCGAGTCTGAGCAGGCCATGGAGCTTTTCCACCAGACGGTGTCGATGAAGTCGGTCGGTAACCTGAACGACTTCGTGCGCAGCCACATGCTGGAGCCCTTCGACTCGGCTGTGTGGACCGAGCGGATGGTGGCGCACTTCGACGACCTGACCAAGGCGCATGAGGCGGTCCGCCGCGCTCAAGCTCAGCTTGCCGCACTTGAGCCGCTGCTCGCCGACTGCGATGACCACGACAAGCTCGCTGCGGATGTCAGGGCATTTGCTGACCAGCGCGCCGCTCTGCGCTTCTTCTTCGCCGACCGCAAGGCCGGGCTGCTCGAGGCGCACATCGATGGGCTCGACGCGGAAAGGACCCGGCGGCAGCGGGACCTGCAGCTGCTGAAGATCTCCCTGGGGGAACTGCGCGCGGACGAAACCAGGCTGACCCTTGAACGGGCCGGCCACGGCGGGAACCGGCTCGCCGAGATCGAGCGCCAGCTTGAAGAAGGCTCGAAGGCCGCCGAGCAGAGGATTGAGAAGTCCGAGCGGTTTGGCGAACTGCTGGCCAAGGCCGGGATGGAGCCGGTGGAGACGGCCGAGCAGTTCACCGAGCGTCGCCGGGAAATCATCTCCGAGCGCGCGGCGGCCAAGCAGGCCCAGGCGGAATGCCAGAACCGGCTCGTGGAAGTCGCGGTCGAGGCTAAGGCTCTCAAGGAACAGGCCGAGGACCTCAACGCCGAGCTGCGGAGCCTGCGGTCCCGCCGGAGCAGCATTCCCAAGCGCAGCCTGGACCTGCGGCTATGGCTGTGCAAGGAGCTGGACCTCACCGAGGCCGCACTCCCTTTCGCCGGCGAGCTGATCCAGGTCCACGCCGAGGATTCGGCGTGGGAAGGCGCAGCCGAACGCCTGCTGCACGGCTTCGCCCTATCCGTTCTCGTTCCCGACGGGCACTATGCGGCGGTCTCGGACTGGATCAACGACCACCACCTCGCCGCCCGGCTGGTCTATTTCCGCGTCCCGGCCACCCCGGCCGCCGCGCGGAACACGAGCCCCGCGGCGTCCGCCAACCTCCTGTCGGCCAAGCTGGAAATCAAGGACACCGATTTCTACCCCTGGCTGGAACGGGAGCTGGCGAACCGGGCCGGTTATGAGTGTGTCCAGAGCATGACCGAGTTCCGCCGCGCCGCCAGGGCGATCACAAAGGCCGGCCAGATCAAGGGACCCGGTGGGCGGCACGAGAAGAACGACACCACTCGCATCGATGACCGGAGTTCCTACGTCCTCGGCTGGACCAACGAGCGGAAGATCAGCGCCCTGCTTTCACGGGCGGCTGCGGTACAGCAGCGGCAAAACCAGGTCGCTGCTGAGCAGAGGAAGCAGAAGGAAGGGCTGGACTCGGCCATCGAGCGCGGGAACGTGCTCGCCGGGCTAGACCAGACCACGGGATTTGCCGAGATTGACTGGCAGTCGCTGGTCAACAAGATCGGGAATCTCGAGGCGGAGAAGCGGCGCCTGGAGGAGGCCTCGAGCGAGCTTGAGCGCCTGGGTCGCCAGCTCGAATCGGTCAGGAAGGACATCACGTCGGCCGCAGCGAAGCAGGAGGGGATCACTCATGCGATCGGCAGCCTCGGCAACGAGATGGAGACTGCCTGCGGCAGCCTGGAGGAGGCCAGGGACGTGCTGGCGGGACCTGAGTGCGAGGCGGCCCGCTCGCACTTCCCCGCCATCAGCGGACGACTTGGCAAGCCACCGCTCGCCGAGATCCCGATTAGGACACCCGCCGACTGCGCCCGCTGCGAAACGGCCGCGCAGCGGGATCTCACCTCAATGATCGACAAGCGCACTACCAGGCAGACCGCGCTCGGCAACAGGATCGTCTCGAAGATGGGTGATTTCCGTAAGCAGTACCCACTGGAGACCGACGAGTTCGACGACTCGGTGCTCTCCGCCAGCGGCTATCGGGACCTGCACAAGCGCCTGGTCCGCGACGACCTGCCGCGGTTCCAGGCGCAATTCAAGACTTACCTGAACACCAACACCATCCGTGACATCGCAAACTTTAATTCCCAGCTCAACAAGCAGCGCGAGCTGATCAGGGATCGCGTCACTACCATCAACGAGTCGCTAGTCGGGGTGGACTATAACCCCGGCCGCTACATACGCCTGGAAGCCCAGCAGACCTCGTACACCGAGATCCGCGATTTCATCACCGAGCTGCGCGCCTGCACCGACGATTCGCTGTCCGGTGAGGCCGCCGACCAGTATTCCGAGCAGAAGTTTCTTCAGGTCAGCCGGATCATCGAGCGCTTCAAGGGCCGAGAGGGGCAGGTCGAGACCGATAAGGCGTGGACCAGGCGGGTAACCGACGTGCGGAACTGGTTCATCTTCTCGGCTTCGGAACGCTGGCGGGAAGACGACACAGAGTACGAGAACTACACGGACTCGGGCGGCAAGTCCGGCGGCCAGAAAGAGAAGCTCGCCTACACCATCCTGGCAGCATCCCTCGCCTACCAGTTCAAGCTGGAGTGGGGCGCAACGCGGTCTAAGACTTTCCGCTTCGTCGTCATCGACGAGGCGTTCGGACGAGGGTCAGACGAATCCACGCGGTTCGCGCTCGAGCTCTTCCGTCGCCTGGGCCTGCAGCTCCTGATCGTCACACCGCTGCAGAAGATCCACGTGATCGAGCCATACGTGTCCGCCGTGGGGTTCGTCGACAACCCCAGCCACAGGTATTCGCGCCTCCAGACCCTCACCATCGAGGAGTACCGGGAGCAGCGAGAGGCACACGGACGGGACTTCGGCCGTCACATGGCCTTCCCCTCTGCATCGGCGTCTGCTGTCGTCTCCGCTGCTGGCAACTAAGGTGGCCAGTCCAGCCATTCGGCGGCCAGAGTGGACGACCCCTGCTGACATGCGGCGGGCCCTTCGCCGACGGTGGGACAAGGGCACGTTTCTCGCAATGTTCGCTCAGAGGCAGCGATGGGAGCCGCTCAGCGTCGGCGTGCGCGGCCCCGCCGCCGGCGAGCTCGCGGCCCGCTTTGCGGAGGTGCAGGCATGGGTGCTGGAGTGGGAACAGGTGGATCAGCGGGTGGTGCGGATCGAGCACCGGCGGGTCGGCGGGCGGGTCATCGGCTCCAACACAATCCCGTGCCGAGCGTGGATCGACGGCTATCAGCAGCTCTGGCAGTGCCTGGGAGTCGGCCTCCAGGTGCGCAGGTTCACCGACGTGCTGGAACAGGCGAAGACATCGACCCCACGACTCGTCGACTGGATGCTGGCCCACCCGATGCGGGTCCTCGCTCTGGAAGCGGGCTGGGACAAGATCGCCGGCACCGTCCAGTGGATCGACTCACGTGCGCGGCCCAGCAGCTACCTGCGGCAGATCGATGTGCCGGGCGTGGACACCAAGTTCATCGAGCGGAATCGCGGAGTTCTCACCGAGCTGCTGGATCTCCAGCTTGGCGCAGACAGGATCGATCACGCCGTGCCCCGGTCCGACTTCGCCGGCCGGTACCGATTTCGCAAGAAGCCTGACTACGTTAGGTTCAGGCTGCTGGGCAGGCTGGAAGGCGGCATCCATACGGGCGGTACGCGGGAAGGCGAGTGCGGCGCCGTGCGCGGCACCGGCGGCCGGCAGGGGTTCAGCGAGTTCACGGCACGCGCGGACGAGCTGGCGATCGCCCCGCCGGGGATATCGACGGCCTACGTACTCGAAAATGAGATCACCTACCTGGCATTCCCGGCTGCCGAGAACTCAATGGTGATCTTCGGCGGCGGATACGCGGTTCCCGTGCTGAAATCGCTTGCCTGGCTCGGAGACTGCGAGCTGGTCTACTGGGGGGACATCGATACCCACGGCTTCGCCATCTTGAGCCGCCTGCGACAGGTTTTCCCGCACGCCCGGTCCATGCTGATGGACCGCGGGACGCTGCTGGCACACGACAGCCAATGGGTGACCGAGCCGAGCCCGGTCAGTTCTCACCTTGAATGCCTCAGCGCTGACGAGGCCGATCTCTACCGAGAACTAGTGGAAGACGCGCTGGGGCCATCGGTGCGCCTCGAGCAAGAACGGGTGAGCTTCGCCGCGATCGAAGATGCGCTGCGACGCCGACACGTGCCGAGGTTCCCTTAACGGACCAGCTGGTCGCGATTGCGGGCCGCGTCTAGATCCCGAATCTTGAGACCGCGCCCTGATGCCATTCGACGATCGCTATCCCTGCCGCGAGACGTGCGTGATAGCGGCAGGCGCGAGCTAGTTCGCGCTCGCAGTCGGGTGAGTGCGGGTTAGTTGGTGGTCATCCGGCGGTACGGCACGCGGCGCGACGGTTCGCTAATTCGAGTGTCTCCGGCAGGACTCGCGAGTCTTCGCTCAAGGGCTGTGAACGCTTCGATCACGTCCGATGCCTCGAAGGCCCGGTTGCGGTGGCCGACATTGACTTGCTTCAAGATACCGGCGTCGGTCAGCCGCGCGATGGCATCGTTGGCAGGCTGGAAGGTGCGCCCGACGAGAGCCGCGGCGGAACCGACGGTGATGATGGGTGCTCCCGGCAGCGCCCGCAGCAGAAGGTCAGTGGCCGAGTTTGCCCGGACGGAGCCAAGCTTCGCCCGCCATTCATCCTGGAGCAGTTGTGCTCCTTCCTCGAAGGTGGATGCGTCCGCTACTGCTCGCTGGCAGGCGGCTGCGAATCGTGCGATCCACAAGTTGATTCCGTCATGAGCCGCGTTCGATGATGCCGAGCCCCGGTACCTGGTTGCTTGCAATCCGGCGACGTAGTCCTTGGCCCGGGTCGCGAGCACCAGTGAGATGGGTGGTAGTACGCGCGTTGCCAGACCTCGTCTGCGCAGCACGAGATGAATGAGAGCACGGCCCGTCCGGCCGTTACCATCGACGAAGGGGTGGACGGTCTCGAATTGCGCATGTGCGACGGCAGCCTGAACTACAGCGGGCAGCGAGTCGTCGTTGCAGAAGCGGCAGAGATCTTCGAGGAGATCGCGCACGAATTCGGGTGGAGGCGGGACGAACGCTGCCGAGCAGGGGTTGTAGTCGCTGCCGCCGATCCAGTTCTGCTCGGATCGTATGGACCCGGCGTGCTCCTCCAGCCGAGTACCGGTCAGTAGCCGCCGATGGAAGTCCAGCAGAAGGTCCAGGGTGATCGGCTCGCCTGGCGCGACACTCCGGATAGCCGAGGCCATAGCGTCGATGTTCCCTAGTACCTCGGTCGCCGTGACATCGGATGGTTCTTCGCCGAGGTTGATGGCTGCCTCGGCGCTGAGCAGACGCCGGGCGCCGACCTCCAGCCCCTCGATCCGTGATGAAGCTACGCACTCCGCGCGCAGCAGGAGGCGGGCCAGCGCCTCCGTATCGACCAGCGTCGAAGCCCGAGCGTCCAGAACAGCGATCGCGCGCTCGGCGTCTGCTACGTCGGCGGCGGTATCACCGTTGAGCGTGACCTTCCGGTCAGCCAGGAGATCAGGAACGTAAGCTTCATAGTCACAGGATCGCCGGTCGCGCCGCGCTAGCCCGCTGCTGGCTTCGGTGATCAAACGGCCACGGATAACCTTAGCCATGTCGACCTCCTTATTAGAGGTTACCCCACAACCTAAAATAAGTCTGTGGTTTGTTGTAGGTTAGTAATGTGATATCCGGACATCATCGGGGAGGGCGCCCAGATCTCCAGAATCACTTTCTGCCCAGGCCTACGGATCAGTCGGGCGATCTGGTCAGCGGCAGTGGTCGCCGCGCCGTTGATGTCCAGCGATACCGAGTCGCCGCTGCTCTGCAGAGCCATCGGCCAGATCTCCGCTGCCGGGGTCGTAAGGCCGATGCAGCAGGGGGGTGTTTTCTGCCAGACGTGCCACCAGGTGGACGGCTGGATCGGGTTGCCGTTCTCGCTGCGGAACAGGCGCCCGCCAGGTCCCGGGCCGGACCGGGCGATGTGCTCGCGCAGCAGCGCGACCAGTTCCGGCGGAATGGGCACTCTGCGCGCCGGCTGGCGGGCGCGGGCGTCGATGTCCGGCCTTCCCTTGTTACGGCCTTTCAGCCCCCGGTGCTCGTGGACCTTACCGTCATCGGTGAATGCCCTGCCCGCAGACAACAAGCCAGCCCTCGTCATGGTCTCCATAATCCCCGGCGATATCCTGATATTTCAGTACCGATGCCCATCAGAACGGCCGTACGGATAGCCGCCAGGTGCCGCGGGAAAGCCCCTTCCGCATGGACCGACCGAAGCGCCGACGCCACGCTATATCGATGCGCTCATGCGCGCGGTGCGGCATCCGGCCCGGCGGGGGCCTTTGGCGCCCGGTCACAGGGGGACTGACCGACCCCAATGCGTCGATCGGGAAGCGAACGCGAGCGGCCGCCAGGCAAACCGACGATGCTGGGTTGCGCGACGGAGGACTTTCGACCCTGGCTGAGTAGGACTTGCGCCTCTGGGCGCGACCCTTGTCCTCCGCAACGTTTGCCTTGCGAGGTCAAGGTACTGGGATTGCGGAGGCGACGCCATGTACTGCAATAAGATCACGTGGAGAATCCGGCTAACCCTGTCCGACGACCCGTGGAGCCGCGCGCTCTTTCACGAGGCCCTCGCTGATAAGCCAGTCAGCGTCGTCAGCCTGGTACCCGGCGATGCCGATAAAGCCCAGATCACCGGTGAAGTGTTAGTCGAGCTTGCGCAGGACGAGGGCCTGGGTACCATGCTCGGTGCACTGCACATCATCAGCCCGCACATCTTCGTGACCCGCGCAGATTCGCTGGCCCCGCCAGCCGCAAGGCCGGAAGTCCCGGTCCCGCGCTAGCCGCCGCCGGGCGAGCGAAACCGCAGTCACGGTCCATACGCGGCTTGTACACCTGGCGCCGGTGAGCCATACCAAGCTCCACGGCGGCAGTTCTAGCCGGCCCGCACTGATGACGAGGTCTCCGGTCGCCGAGTGCACGTGCTGCGGTTCACGCGGGGCCGCCCGCGCCAGGACCCCGGCGTCGACCGATTAGGTGACATCGCTGAGGTTTGTGAGCGAAAGGAACGGAGCGCTTCGCGGGTGAGCTCGGCGGTATGCGAGCACGCTCCGGTTTTCGTTCGGCAAGATCTGGGTCTCGCCCCCCCGAGCGCAGGGCGAGCAGCGCGCGCCGCGGGCCGGCCAGACCGCGGATCGCCGCGAACACGCGGCCTTCTACCGAGTCCGGGCCGCTGCGCCGGGCGGCCTGGATCCAGTCCATCGGCGGCCGGTGCATCCACCGGTTGTCGTGCACGTGGGCCGGATCCTCGCGCCAACGGGGATCGTTGCGCAGGGCCAGCTCGTCGCCCATGTATATCAGCGGAATGCCGCCGAATCAGAAGACAACGGCATACATGGTCTCCAGCCGCCTGATGGCGTGAGTGAGGCCGTCGTTATCACCGGCCGCCGAAGGATAGCCCAGATCACCGGTGTGGAACCAGCCCCCGGCAAAAGCACCAGCCGTGGCCTCCGGGCTGTTCAGGTAGCCCTTCATGACATGCAGCCCCCCGGGTGACCACCTCGCCGACATGATCCTGCCCCGGCGGCAGGGCCTTGCCGTAATCGCCCCAGACCTGCGTCTGCGTCCCCCAGATCGGCTTGCCGAGCTGCCACTGAGAGCGCGAGCCCTCGACCGCATGGTCTCGCTGAGTCGGTGCTCGCGGCGGCGCCGCTGCATAGCGGTTACACCACTGCCATACGCGGGAAGATCAGTTCTTGAGAAGCGCCGCCGAGCGCGGCTGTGACTTGATCATTGACAGGATGCCGTCATAGCGGCGAAAGTCGGGCCAGGCCGTCGCAAACCAGCGGCCCATGCGGAGCTGCGGTTGTCTTACGCGGAGGAGCGGAAGGTCCACATGGTTTCCCACGGCGGCGATGAGTGGGTGCAGCGCGCACGACGCGCGCTGAGAGGCGGAACCCGATGGGCGGAGCGGGTGATCAGATGCGACTCCTGCTGATCGGCGCTCCCGGCGCCGGCAAGGGAACGCAAGCCGAGCGCCTTGCCGAGCGGTTCGGCATCACGCACATTTCCAGCGGCGACCTGCTGCGCCAGCACGTCAGGGACCAGACGTCGCTCGGGCAGACGGTTAAGTCCTACGTCGACAAGGGTGACCTGGTCCCCGACGGCGTTGTCATGGACATGCTGCGTAAACCTGTCGTGGCCGCGGCCGAGACCGGCGGCTACGTCCTCGATGGGTTCCCGCGGACGGTCGAGCAAGCGGAGGCCTCCTATGCCGTGGTCCGGGCGCTCGGCGTCGAGGTACAGGCCGCGATCCACCTTGATGTCCCCCGCCAGGAACTGGTGCGCCGGCTGATGGCCCGCGGCCGGGGCTCAGACGACACCGAAGCTGTCATCGAGCACCGGCTGCAGGTGTACCAGGAAAGAACGGTGCCCCTGCTCGAGTACTACGCAGGCCGGGAATGGATGTTCACCGTCGACGGCGCCCAGTCAGCGGATGCCGTCCACGAGGACATCGTGGCGCGCATCCGGCGGCTGACCGCATTCACCGCATCGCCCTGATGACGCATCGCGCAGCCCGGCCGGTACCGGCGCGTCCATAGGTCTGCATACTGGCGTAATTACCGCAGCGACGTGCCGTCGGCCTGGATGCCGGTGGCCGGCCAGGGCCCGGAGCACCAGAGCGGCAGGTCCCGCTCCGGAGCCGCGGCGGCAGGCGGCTGCGGCGTCCAGCGCGGTGGCCGACAGCGATACCTAGCAAACCCGGGTGGGCGCGATCCTGGCGGCGCGCTCCGGCGCTGGCACAGCCAGCAGGAAGCCGGCCCGGGCCGGCAGCCAGCACGAGCAACCTTGCGCCTGCTGGATTCAGGACTTTGCTCCTATACCTGGAATGGCTGCGCTGAGCCCGCGTACGCTCAGGCCATGCCCGCGCAGATCTTCGGGCGCGACGCCGAGCTGCGGACCATCCGCGAGTTCGTCGGCAGGCTGGCGGGCGCGCCCGGTGCGATCGTGCTGGCCGGGCCAGCGGGCGCGGGCAAGACGACGCTGCTTCGGTCAGGCGGCGCAATGGCCGGCGATCACCAGTTCACTGTCCTGCAGACGTCGCCATCTCAGAGCGATCTGCGACTCGCGTTCGCGGGCCTGACCGACCTGCTCGAGCCACACGTGGCGGCCGTCATCGGCGAGCTGCCGCGACCGCAGGCGCAGGCGCTCGGGATAGCTCTCCTGCTGCGGCGGGCGGCCGGCCGCCCGCCGGAACCGCGCGTCATCGCGGCCGCGTTCCGGACTGCCCTGGGCGTGCTGGCGCGGTCGGGGCCGGTCCTGCTTGTCGTCGATGACCTCCAGTGGCTCGATCCGCCCAGTGCGGCCGCTCTCGGGTTCGCGCTCCGCCGCCTGACGGCTGAGCCGGTCGGCCTGCTCTGCGCCCAGCGCACCGACCATGACGATGAACTGCCGCTCGAGCTCAGGCGCGGGGTGATCCGGGCCGACATGCTGCCGGTCGGCGCCCTGAGCCTCGGCGCGCTGCACCGGATGCTGCGCACCCGCATCGGCACGTCCTTCTCCCATCCCACGCTGCGCCGGATCGAGGCCGAGTCGGGCGGCAATCCTTCATCGCACTTGAGATCGGCCGTGCCCTGGCGCGCCGCCAGATCAGCAGTATCGGGACGGCCGCGCTGCCGGTGCCCGATACGCTGGCCGCGCTCGTGCAGGAACACCTGGCCGAGCTCCCGCCAGGCGTGCTGGACGCGGCCCGGCTGGTGGCGGTGATACCAGACGCGACCATGACGCAGTACCTCCAGGCCGGAGTCCGCGCCGGCGACCTGGACACCGCGGTGCTCGGCGGCGTGCTCGAACCGGACGGTCCGCGCCTCAGGTTCGCTCATCCGCTGCTCGCCTCTGCCATCATCGGCGCGGTCCCGCCAGGCCGGCGCAGGGAGCTGCACGCCGTAGCCGCGAGCATTACCCGCCGGCCCGAGGAAAGATCACGGCACCGGGCGCTCGCAGCGGTCGGGCCGTCATCGCTGGTCTCGGCGGAGCTGGACGGGGCAGCCCTGGCCGCCGCCGCCCGGGGCGCACCCGCGACCGCCGCCGAGCTTCTCGAACTGGCTGCCGGGCTGACGCCGGAGGATCAGCCCGCCGACGCCCGCAGGCGGCGCCTGGACGCGGCCCGCCAGCTCGCCCATGCCGGGGAGACCCGCGAGGCCCGGGGCGTCCTCGATCAGCTCCTGGCAGCCCTGCCGCCAGGGCCCGATCGGGCGGACGTGCTCAGTCAGCTCAGCTGGCTGTCTCGGGCCGTCCGGGTCGTAGCCGGACAGATCCCGGTTCCAGAGCTGCTCAAGGAACTTGATCGCCGTCTGCCCGCTCACCTGCTGGCGGCGTACCTGGATGGCCAGCTCCCCGGCCGCAGCGTCGGTATCGGCCAGCACGAAGGTCGCGGCCGGCAGGATGAGCAGCTGGTCAGGGCTGCGGCCGTGGCGGGCCAGGCGCCGCTTCACGTCGGCATAGAAGGTCCGGCCGTCCGCCAGGGTGCTGTGCCGGCTGAAGATCGCGTCCGCGCTCGCGGCGGCGAACTCCCGGCCCTCGTCGGAATCGCCGGCCTGGAAGACCACCGGCCGTCCCTGCGGACTGCGGGGCACGTTAAAACGCCCGCTGATGTCGAAGTGCGCGTCCCGGTGGGCGAACCGGCCGGCCTCGCCGTCGGCGAGGAACACGCCGGCCGCCTTGTCGGCAATGATCTCGTCGCCGCGCCAGGAGTCGAAGAGCTCCCGGGTCGTTCGCAGGAAAGCCTGGGCCCGCTCGTACCGGGCATCCTGCGGCAGGAAGCCGCCGCGCCGGAAGTTCTCGCCCGTGAACGCATCCCACGAGGTAACGACGTTCCACGCGGCCCGCCCGCCGGACAGGTGATCCAGGCTCGCGAACTGCCGCGCCACCTCGTAAGGCTCATTGAACGTCGAGTTGATCGTGCCGGCCAGGCCGAGCCGGTCGGTGACCGCCGCGAGGGCGGCCAGGACGGTGAACGTGTCAGGGCGCCCCACCACGTCCAGGTCGTAGATCAGGCCGTTCTGCTCGCGCAACCGCAGCCCCTCAGCGAGGAACATGAAGTCGAACTTGGCCCGCTCAGCGGTCCGGGCCAGGTGGGCGAACGAGCTGAACTCGATGTGGCTGCCCGAGCCCGGGTCGCTCCACACTGTGGTGTTGTTCACCCCGGGGAAGTGCGCGGCGAGGTGGATCTGCTTGAGTGGCTTGGTCATGATCCGATTCCTCCCGGGCCCGGCGCTCAGGCGGTGGCGTAGCGGCTGACAGGGCGGCCGAGCCCGAGCAGCCCGCGTAGCGTGCTCGCCTCGTAGGCCGGGCGGAACGCGCCGCGGCGCTGCAACTCGGGCACCAGGCCCCTGGTGATCGCCTCGAGGTCCCGCGGGATCGCGCCAGGGCGCAGCCGGAATCCGGACAGGCCGCTGGCCTGCCAGTCCTGCAGCAGGTCGGCGAGCTGGGCCGGCGTCCCGGTGAAGACGGCCGCGTCGCTGGCGCAGGCATATCCCGCGAGATCGTCGAGCCTTGCCTTGCGGCCGGCCGCCGCGGTGGCGTCATCGTCAAGGAACACGACGAGGTCGCCGAAGACGTGAATGGTCTCGCTGGCGCGTCCAGCGGCCTGCTGGGCGGCACGGATCTCGGCGACGATCGCCCGGGCGTGGCCGCGGTCGGCGGGGGTGACGTATCCGATGTCGGCCGAGCGGGCGATCAGCCGGTAGGGCACCGGTGCGTGCCCCAGGGCGCTGACCACCGGCTGCCCCTGCGGCGGCCGCGGGGTGATCGAGGGCCCCCTGACGCTGAAATGATCACCGGTGAAGTCGATGTAATGCAGCTTGCCGCGGTCGATGAACCGGCCGGTGGCGACGTCGCGGATCTCGGCGTCGTCCTCCCAGCTGTCCCACAGCCGCCGGATCACCTCGACGTAGTCGGCGGCCTCGTCGAACAGCTCGCCAATCAGCTGCCGCACCCGCGGGTCGGCGCGGTCCTGCAGGTCCAGCTGCGCGAAGCTGCGGCGGCCGAAGTGCGCTGCCTCATACCGGCGCGCCGAGACCTGCAACCGCAGGCCGGCCCGGCCGCTGCTGACATAGTCCAGCGTGGCGATCGCCTTGGCGATGTGGAACGGCTCGGTGTGCGTCACGACAGCTGTCGGAACCAGTCCGATGTGACTGGTCAGCGGCGCGACCCTGGCTGCGATGAGCACCGCGTCGAGCCGTCCGCGCACCTGGTCAGTGCGCTGGTCCGGCTCGGCGTAGGCAGCGGACTGCAGGCCGAGCCCGTCTCGATGGTCACGAAGTCGAGCAGGCCGCGCTCCGCCTCCTGGATCACCTCCACCCAGTAGCGCGCCGTGAACAGCTCGCCCGGGCGTGCCTGTGCCTCTCGCCACGCGGCTGGGTGCCAGCCGGCGCCATCGAGCGCGACGGCCAGGTGCACTGCGGGGGGTGCGGATATCATCTCCGGCTCGCTCCTGTCCGGTCAGCGGGAGTAAGTACGTCAGGCGAAGCAGCACCAGGCCACCTGGAGCAGCCCGCTGCGGCGGGAGGCCCCGGTCAGCAGCCAGGGCTGGACGCTGACGCTCGTAACCCGCGCAAACAGTGGTCAGCCTTAAATTTAGATTATCCCTATAGAGATTGTCGAGTAGCGCACGAACTTCGCGATATCTCCCGAATAATGCGGAACGGGACGGGACCAGCCGCCGCCGGCCGGTCGAGGACCGCCTCGTCCGGCGGGGCCCTAGCCAAGCAACGTGATCGTGACGACTTCTCAGCGCCATTCACCGAAAAGTCGTCACGATCCAAGGCCGACCCGGCAGGCGCGGCGGGATGGGCGCGCCGCGTCCGGGCTGCACGTGGCTCAGCCAGGGCTGAGCCAGCAGATCAAGGCGCTGGAAGCTGAACTTGTCCTGCGCCTGTTTGACCGGACCAAGCGCCAGGTGAGCCTGACCGAGGCAGGATCGCTTTCGTCGGCACCGGCCGGTTCCTGGCCGGCCAGACCGTCCTGGTCGTCGGCTGGATCATGCTGAACACCGGGCAACTGCTCGATCAGCTCTCTTTCTTCGATCAGCCGGCGCCGTGACGGCCGCAATCGACACGCGCTTACCGGCCGCCAGCCTCGACGTTCCGCGATCTTGATGAGTGGAGCCAGGTGAGCAGACTGGAGGGTGCCAGCTGCACCGCGCGTGCGTGGTAGTGGGCAAGCTCATCGGAACTGAGCAGCTCGCGTCCGGAACCGGACTTACCCCGCCGGAAGAAAGCTGCCTTGTCCTTGAGGACGCCCGGCGGATCGGGAGCCAGCCGGTCGGCGCTGGCCCGCATCCGCTCGAAGGTAGCCGCCGCCACGAGGGCAGGCCAGGTCCGCTCAGGCACGGCAATCCCGAGCAGCTCCGCCAGTCGGCGCATCTCGGACTCAAGGTCAGCGGACAGTGCGTCGTAATGCACGAGCACAATATTGGGCTCGCTGCGACGTCCCCAGGCGTCGGACAGGTGCCACATGACGCCAGGCAGAGAATCCAGCTGCTCTTGCGGCGTGAAGTCCTCGTCTATCCATTCGAGCAGCCAGTCATGCACCGGCAGCTGCGGCGGGCGCGGACGGGCCGGCTCCGGCTGCCCGGTGAGCTGGCGGACCCGCGCACGGTCGAGGTTGTCACCCTGGTGGTACAGCGACACCGCCATGTCCAGCGGATGCCGCGCGACCACGAGGTAAGTCGCCCTGGGGTCCAGCGGTATCCCGTCGAGCGGCGTGTGGGTCTTGACGAACCTCCGGTGTTGCTGGGCGGCGAGCCGGTCGAACATCTCATCTCGCTGGATGACCAGCCAGTCCACCCACGGCGACAACTCAGCCAGCGGCGCGGGCAGGTCCGGGCTCTGGAAGATTAGCAGCGCGGAGATCATCTGCACCCACGTCGTCCCGCTCTTGGACCGCGTGCTGATAACGATGTCGCCCGCACGGAACGGAAAGCCGGTCCACCGCGCGCTATCCTCCTCGGCAGACCGGTACCGGACGGGTTCACGAGGCACCCGACGAGGGTAACCGTTCTGCTGGCATGCGCTACGCCGCTTGGAGCGGAGCCCACGACGGCTCCGCTGGCATGCAACCGCCGATCAGGTGGATCCGCTCGTGAAGCTGACCTTGAACTCGCGCGTAGTAGAAGATGCGCGCGCTGAACCAGTGAGCGGGCCCGGTCGTGGAACGGTTATGACGAGAACGCGATGGCCGGGCCTGGCCCGGCAGCAGGCGGGACTACGGGTGGCCGGCAGCGGGTTGCTGATCGCGACCGCGGCGATCCACTTGGACCTGTACCTGACCGGGTACCGGTCGATCCCGACAGTCGGCTGGCTGTTCCTGCTACAGGTGATCACGGCATTCGGCCTGGGCGCGGCCGTGCTCGTGCTCGGCAGCCGGCTGGCAGCCGCTGCCGGCGCCGGATTCGCACTGTCAACCCTTGGCGGTTACCTGCTGTCGATCTGGATCGGCCTGTTCGGCTTCCGGGAAATCCGCACCACCGCAGGGATCGTCGCCGGGGTAATTGAAGTGGCCGCTTTCGCGGTGCTGGCGTTGCTGGCCGCTGCCCCGGCGGCGCCACGCCAGCCGGGCGACGCCCCGGCGGCAGCCGGCTCGGTCATCGCCAGGCTGCAGGCGGGCGTTCCCTGGGCGGGGAAGGCCATCGGGGGCCTGTCGGTGCTCGCGCTGGTGCTGCTGGGAGTCGCGACTGCGGGCGCCGGGGGCACGCCTGGTTCCGTCGCGTCCTCGGCCTCGCCGAGCCAGGTCCTGGGTGTTGCGACGATCAGCGGCGTGCCGGTGCTCACCAGTGCCAAGGGCTACACGCTGTACTGGTTCGCACCGGACACCGCCAGCAAGTCGAACTGCAACGGATCCTGCGCCCAGTACTGGCCGCCAGTAACCGGAACCCCCTCAGCCGGGCCCGGAGTCACCGGCAAGCTCGGCACGATCGACCGGTCAGACGGCTCGCCGCAGGCCGCCTACAACGGGCACCCGTTGTACACCTACATCGGCGACACCGCTCCCGGCCAGGCCCATGGCAACAACCTCAACCTCAACGGCGGCCTCTGGCACGAGGTGACCGTCTCCGGCTGAGCCGCGCCAGCACTATGCCGCGCCAGCACTATAGGGTCACCACTCGCAGCCGTGGTGCGGCGCTTCCGCGCATAAGCCCCGAAACCAGCCACCGACGCGGGGGCTATGGCGCATTCGGGCTAAGCGCACCAGGCGGTGGCCGAGCGTCGCCGCTACTGCACCGGCGTCATCCCGCGCCCCGGGCCCAGATCTCGGCCGCTGCTGCCAGGGCTCTGGCAATGCCGGCGGGCTGCCACCCGCCGCACCCGGCCGCGCCAGTACTCGCTATTACGCGCAGCTTGCCGTACTGAGCGCGGGGGCTGGCGTTTTTCGCGCGGCGGAGTTCGTGCCAGGAGCCACCATTCGGCGCGCTGGGTAGCCGAACACCGCGAATGGATGGGTGAGCGCATGCCCGTTGCCGCGGTTGCCGGGAACGCTGACCACACCGACGATCACCGCAGCGACCGGGAATGAAAAGACGTGCCACCCGCCGGCCGCACAACCCATGCCGGCGACCGGCGGCATGACGGACCGGCCAGGACTGCTCCGTGAGCTGGAGCAGCCCCGGCGGTTCTCAGCGGTGCGCGAACCGGCCGGATCGCCGCGAACGCCCGGACCGCCCGGTGACCAGGTGGTAGGCGAGCAGCAGGACGGCGGCCCCGGCGATGGCGGTCAGCCAGGTGGACAGGTTGAAGAACCCCTGCAGGCTGTGGATGTGAAACAGCTTGGTGGCGACCCAGCCGCCAAGCAGTGCCCCGACGATGCCGATCACGCAGGTGAGGATGAGGCCCTGTGATCTCCTGCCCGGGATCAGCATATTGGCGAGCAGGCCTGCGGCCAGGCCGAGAACGATCCAGGCGATGATGCCCATAACCGACTCCTTAGTCAGGGAACCTTTCTTTAAGAAGACTCCGGTGCGCGGTCGCCGCCGCCTAGGGCCGATCCTCCTGCCAGCCCGGGACTTTCGCCTCACATCCGGCTGCTGGTCAGCCATCCGGCGCTGCGGTCCTGGAGTCTGCTGCGGCAAGGCCCGGAGCTGGCATCAAGAACGGCCTTGGCAGGCCCGGCGTCTACCAGCCGCGCCGCGACCCGCACCAACAGGCCGCCCGCTTGCCTGCGAGCCGCAAGCTACGCGAACCGCACAGTTCACCCCGCCAATGCTGCCAGCACGCGACGGTTCCGCATCAACACGTAAACCTCGGGGAGTCATGACAGACCAGACTTTACCGGATCATGAAAATCAGCCTTGCTGATCATGGAAATGGGCTCCGCTGTGATGAAACGGCCCTGCCGGTGCGCCTGTCCATGATCGTGGTCGATTGGCGGGGCGGGCACGCTAGCGATCCACCACGATCATGAGTGGCTGCTTTCCCGGGTCAGTTGCTGTAGATCCGGGTGGGCGTGATCAGCACGACCGCCCGGCGCTGTGAGTCCATGACCTGGTCATATGCCGCCCAGTCGTCATGCGTGCCACCTGCGGCACTGAAGACCTCCCGGCGCAGCAGCCGGAGCTGCTCGTAATCGGTGCCGGGCTGCGGGTCGCCGGGCCCCACGATCTCTGCACGGCCCTCCACCGCCACCCATTCGCTGCCCGAGCGGAACGTGACGGTAGCCTGCGGCCGAGCACGCAAGTTGCGCAGCTTCGCCTGGCCGTAAGTCACGAAACCGACCACATCGTGCCCAGTGCCGGGGTGCGGCAGCACGCCAGCGTTAACCACCGACGACTGCACGCTGCCATCGGACCGGACCGTCGACACCACGACAAGGAACCGCTCGCGACGGCCGATCCTGATCGCGTCGGACAGGTTAGCCATAGCGCTATTCTCACCGGTTCCGCCGCCGGGGGCGGCGCTTCTGGGCGAAGGCAGTCATGCCCTCGCGGGCATCTTCGCTGGCCATAAGGTCATCGACGGCGCTGACCGGCTAGGTGGCGGCGTCGATGATGTCGGGGCTGCCCCGCGTCTCCGCCATGACCTGCAGCGAAGTGCGCACGGAGGCCGGTGAACCGTCGAGGATCTCAGCGGCCAGTGCGCAGGCTCCGGCAAGGGCGGCCCCGGCGTCGTCGCGGGGCTGGGCAGGGCCAGGCGGCATGATGCGCCGGATGGCGGACGGCCCTGGCAGCGGCCAGGGAACGCGCCTTCTTGCACGGCGGGACGGTGGACGGCATACGTCGCGCCGATCCTGGCGTAGACGACCACGTCCGCCCGTATGCCAGCGGCCGTACAAGGAGCCGGTGCCGCCCAATGCCAGAAGTGCCTGATTCATGCTGATCCGCTCCGGCGGAATGCAGCCGGACTGACACCGGGCTGCGGGATCCGATCCTCATCCGCTGAACGGGATAACAGCGGCGGCGGCGGCACGCCGGCGCCCCTCATCAATCCAGCGTGAGATCAGGGTCGCGTCGGCACCTGCTTTGAGGCAGAGCTCGGCAGCTCGCTGGTACCGGTCCGCATCGATCTCATGCTCATGGCAGCCCAGCGCGAGCCCCGCATACTCGGCCAGTATGTCGGCGCGTCCTGCGGCAGCTTTGGTCAGCTCATCGATAGCGTCGGCTTCCTCCGCTGCTGTCAGCGGGCGCCACCGCGCGTGACGCCCGGCTATGGCCGCGATCTCGGCGAACAGGAGCCGGTCAGCTGAGCTTCTCATGCTTCCAGAGCATAGAACACACATTCGATTTTCTTGTGGCCTTTCACTGCCCGGACGAGCAAATCTTTGGTCAGGGAGCTGTCCCGGCTGCCGCTCGCCGGCGATCCCAGCCAACTGACTGCGTCGGCTGGTGGTCGCCGCCGCCAGTATCACATCTCGGTCAGCCTCGCTGCGCGGCCGTCATCTTCCGGCAGCGCTTTCTCGAGCGCCACCCCGGGCCCAGCCGGGTCGCCGTGCTCAGCTCACGGTGAACTGGCCGTGCAGGCCGCCCGCTGAGCTGTCGCCGACCCACACGTCGACGCCGCCAGCTTCGACGCTGAACTGCCCCTGGTTGTTGTAGAAGCCAAGGTTGGCTGGCCTCAGCTTGAAGGTGACTGTCTGGGTCTGCCCGGGCGCCAGGGTGACCCGCTGGAATCCCTCAAGCCGGCGGACCGGCTGCAGGATGCTCGTGCCGGACTCATGAATATAGAGCTGGGCGACGTCGTCGCCTGTCCTGGCGCCGGTGTTGGTGAGGTCCGCGGTGACGGTCAGCGTGCCCGTCGTCGCGACGCTGCTCGCCGACAGGTGCAGATCCGACAGCGCGAACGTGGTGTAGGACAAGCCGTAGCCGAACGGGTACTGCGGCGTGTTCGGCACGTCCAGGTACTTGGACGTGTACTTGTTGGTCGGATCGAACGGCCTGCCGGTCGGCAGCTCGTTGTAGGAGATCGGGATCTGCCCGACGTCGCGGGGGAAGCTCATCGGCAGCTTCCCGCCCGGGTCCACCTTGCCGAACAGCACGTCCGCGACCGCGTCGCCGCCCTCGGTGCCGGGGAACCACGATTCGAGCAGGGCCGGCGCGTTGTCGGCGAGCCAGCCGATGGTCAGCGGCCGGCCATTCATCAGCACGACGATGTACGGCTTACCGGTCGCCGCGATCGCCTGCACGAGCGCGAGCTGCTGCCCGGGC
>OBLU010000536.1_pt1 | contig 35729 bp, 21 predicted proteins | sample 1518681 | NCBI WGS metagenome assembly OBLU01 (sample SAMEA3539304, study PRJEB22396) | soil metagenome | biome: tundra; feature: field; material: soil | place: USA | collected 2010-05 | depth 0.15 m
TGCGGGAAATCCGCACGCCCAGTTCGATAAGCGGGGTGTGGAAACGGGGCATGGTTCGGCTAATGAGGCACCGGCAGACGAAAGGGCCGGAAACAGCTAGGCTGAACCTAATCCACCGCGCCACACCTCGACTTTACGAAACTCGTACATCCGGAAGCGCGTCCTGATATGGTGTTGCGCGGAGGAATCTTGTGATGCAATTGGGAATGAAAGTGGCGTGTGCGCTGGCGGTTGCGGGACTCGTACTGGGACTGTCCACAGCGCTTCATGCAGATTCACTTGCTGTGAAGACGGAACAAGGCAAAGTACAGGGCAAAACAATTAATGACGGCAAGGTCAAGGCGTTTCTGGGGCTACCTTACGCGGCACCTCCGGTGGGCGATTTGCGCTGGAAAGCGCCTGAGCCGGCGGCCAAGTGGAAGGGCGTGCGCGATGCGACCAAGTTTGGCGCACACTGCGCCCAGGGCCCTGTTTTCGCTGACATGATTTTTCAGGACAGCGGGCAGAGCGAAGATTGCCTGTTTCTGAACCTCTATGCGCCGGCAGACTCAACAGACAAAAGCAAGCTACCTGTGATGTTCTGGATTCACGGAGGGGGCTACTCGGGCGGGGCCAGTTCGGAGCCGCGTCACAATGGCGAATTCCTGCCTCTCAAGGGCGTGGTTCTGGTGACGATCAACTACCGGCTGGATGTTTTTGGCTTTCTGGCCACGGCTGACCTGGCCAAGGAGGGCAATGGCACGGCGGGGAACTATGGCCTGCTCGACATGGTATCGGCGCTGCAGTGGGTGAAGGCCAACATCAAGAAATTTGGCGGCGATCCGGACAACGTGACCATCTTCGGTGAGAGCGCCGGGTCGTTCGCAGTGAGCACTCTGATGGCGTCGCAAATGGCGCAAGGGTTGTTCGCGAAGGGGATTGGAGAGAGCGGTGCTGCGTTCAGCGACGTGCTGCCAACCGACACTCTTGAAGTGCGCGAGAAGAAGGATGGCGACTGGGTGGCCACGCTTGGGGTGAATTCGCTGCAGGAGTTGCGGGCGATGCCAACGGACAAGCTTCTGGATGCGGTCAAGGGCAAGCAGGGCGGCTTTCCGCCGACGATCGACGGCAAGCTGTTGACCGAGCAAGTGGCAGACACCTATGCCGCAGGCAAGCAAGCTCACGTGCCGCTGCTGGCGGGCTGGAACCGCGACGAGGGCAGCTTTATGGCCATGCGTGGAATGACAGCGGATCAGTGGAAGGGAATGGCTGCCGGCTTGTTCAAGGATCGTGCACCTGAGTTTCTGCTGCTCTATCCGGGTGATACGGATGCGCAGGCGCTTCGTTCAGTGATTGATTATGGCAGCGACTCGTTTATTGCGCTTGGCACCTGGAAGTGGCTTGAGGCACATCGGAAAACAGGAGAATCGCCGGTTTACCGCTACCACTTTGAGTTGGCCGCGCCGCCAAGCAAGTTCCATCCGGGATCGTTTGCCTTCCATTCCGACGACATTGAGTATGTCTTTGGGACGCTCGACACTCGGCCCGGTTCCGAATGGCGGCCCGAGGATCGCAAGCTGAGCGAGCAGTTCATGAGCTACTGGACCAACTTCGCCAAGACTGGAGATCCCAACGGACCGGGACTGCCGGAATGGCCGAAATATGGGAAAGGCGATGAGCTGATCCACCTGGACAGCACCATTACTTCCGGCCCGGACACATTGTGGCCGCGGTATGAGTTCCTGGAGAAGGGAATTCCGCCTTTTCACTTCTAAGGCCCTGCGCGAAGGTTCCTTCACGAGAAAGGCCGCTCCACTATTCGGGGCGGCCTTTTCATTGGATTGAAACGCGATTGAAGGCGAACGCAATGTTCAGGAGCCTGGCAGCGCGCCAACATCGGGCAAATTGCTAGTGGTTGACCCCTGCGGCATCGGCGAAGCCGGCGGACTGGACGGGAGGAATTGTGCTGGCCGGAGGGGGCTCACCAAACGAGGAGTTCTTGGCGTTGATGGCATGGGAGTAATCAGGACCGAGGCCTAACTTCTTGATGGCGCGGGAGTCTGGCATGAGCTTGGTTTGCCAGCCCTGGTCGGCCTGATATTTCTGCATGGCGGCTTCGGTGGTGGCGTCCCACTTGCCGCTGGTTTCAGTGGTGAGATAGTGCTCGCGGATGAGGGCCTGCTGAATCTCAGTGATGCGGGCCGGTTCAATCGACTGCTGGCCGTGGAGCTTGTGCGATTTGACGGCCTTGTGCGGGTGGTGCAAGCGGCCGCTGGTTGGAGACCGGTGGACGCGAGAGGCGAACGCGGGTGATGCGATCAGCGCCGCGACGAATACAAAAGCCACGCTGGCTCGGGAAAAAGGCACGCTGGATACCCTCTCAGAGGAAACAAAATGACGAGACAATTCCTCTCAGATTTTATCGGAAAAGCCCCACATTGTGACGGGAAAAATCGAATGGTAATCGAAAATCTGTCTGGTTGCGGGAAATGGCGCCGGCCAGGGGAATCCGCGGCCGGCGCTGTCCAAAGCTACTCGAACGTACCGCCAAGGTAGTTCAGACCGCTATCAGGGTGTTTGGGATCAATGACTTCGAAGACCACGTCATCTCCGGTCTTGATCTTGGACACAACGGCATCGAACTGTTCCTTTGTACTGGTGGGCTGCTTGTTGATGCGCACGATGACCAGGCCAGGCTCAAGACCCTGAAGGTCTGCAAACGAGCCGGTGCGGACTGACTGAATGACCACTCCCAGGGTGTGCACCTTGGACGTGGTGGACGAAGCGGCGTCGTGGACAATGATGCCGAGCTTGGCTTCGCCGGGGTCACTCTTCTCGTCCGAGTTTGTTTCGGGCTGTAGGTTCGCCATATCGGCAAAGACCTTGTCGCGGTCGCCGATGGTGACCGTGGCATCGGATTGTTTGCCGTCTCTGAGGAAGCCCAGGCGGATGGTCGAGCCAGGACGCCGGCTGGCAATCTCGCCCACCAGGTCGTCGCCGTCCTTGATGGGGCGGCCGTCGATAGTGGTGATGATGTCGCCCACCTTGATTCCTCCCTTGTCCGCGGGTCCCCCGGAGGTGACTCTCTGAACGAGCACGCCGTTCTTGAAGCCGTAGACGCGATTGACCGCGCCGGAGAGGCCTTCGCGGAATTCGATGCCAATGGAGCCGCGGGTGACCTTGTGGCTGGGGCTGATGAGGTCGTTGTAGATCTCGACAACGGTGTTCGACGGCATGGCGAAGCCGATTCCCTGGTAGCCGTTGGACTGGGTGAAGATGGCCGTGTTTACGCCGACGACCTCGCCATTCATGTTCAACAAAGGCCCGCCGGAGTTGCCGGGATTGATGGCGGCGTCTGTCTGGATGAAGTGCTGAAACTGGCCGCCGGCGCCGGGCTCAATGGTGCGGTTCTTGGCGGAGATGATGCCGGCGGTCACAGTCTGCGACAGCGCGAAGGGGCTGCCGATGGCTTCCACCCAGTCGCCCACTTCGGCCGTGTCAGAGTTGCCAAGCTTGACGGTCGGCAGAGGCGAACTGGTGTCAATCTTGATGACGGCAAGGTCGGTGGCTTTGTCGACGCCAATGACGCGCGCCGGGCGTCCCAGATCCTGAGTGTCAGGGTCGGTGGAGAGCTTGACGTAAATCTTGTCTGCCTTCTCGATGACGTGATTGTTGGTGATGATGTAGCCCTTGGAGTCGACGATGAAGCCGGAGCCGAGCGACTCGCGAACGCCGCCACCTTCGCCGCCGCCATCCTGGTCGGGCGCCTGGCCGCCAAAGAAGCGATTGAAGAAGTCCTGGAAGTTGCCTTGACCCTGGCCCTGACCTTGTTGCTGTTGGCCGTCTTCCTGGTCGTCGTCGCCGGGATTCTGCGGCGTGGGTTGGACGCGCGCATGCGGGTTACGGCGCGGCTGATTCGCCGATTGCTTGGGAAGGGTCTGCGTGTTGATGTTGACCACCGCCGGGCCCACCTGCCGGGCGATCTTGACAAACTCGTTTGGAGGCACTGAGGAGTTGACGGCCCGCAGGGGGGTGGCGTCAGAGCTGTCGTTCTGTTTTTCCTGTCCGCGGACCCCGTGAGCGGCAAAAGAACCGGCCACAATGGCGGCCGAGAGGGTGGCAAGCAAGACAAATGCTGAAGCGAGACGGCGCGCACGCAGCCGTTCAAAGAGCGATTTCATGGGTTCGATGACCTCGTCGGTTGGCCAGCCAACAGGCTGGATTGTTAGTGCACCAACTACCAGTATAGCCAGTAGCGGGCAAACCCGTCTGGCAGGGTGATCCTTAGCGCTTGTGCGGGAGGACGCCTGATGCGGCTTGGATGCAAGCTCATTGGTCAAGCGTCCTGAGCACGGCAAAGGAGGACCATTCTAGGCGTATAGACGCAAATGCTCGGAAAGAGTCTCGCGAGGGGGTGTCGACCGCCGGCGTGGAGAGGGAATAGGGACTAGGGACTATTAAACAGGTTCTTTGTACCGAGTTGAAGATCCACTGCGCCATAATCACTCTTCGCATTTTCGAGCCGCCTGCCATTTCATGAGCCGTCAAGGCTCATTCCTGTTCCCGATTCCCTAGTTGCTCTTGCTTGTTTCCGGCTTCAGACACTCGACCGATCTGGTTCTGCATCCAAGCAGATGAGGCGAAACCATGGTGTTTCCCGGACTTTCGGAGCAAGACTGGTTGTACGGCATCTTCCTGTTCTCGGCAGTCGTTGTGTTTGGGAATGGGATTCACTACGTGGAATTCCGGTTGCTGCGCAGGCAGCAATCTGAAACAGGGCGGCGGGGGCTGGGACTTCAAAAGTATCTGGCATGGCCTGCGCGCGCCGTTTTTCTTTCGATCGGGCTGTTGATCGTTTTGCCGTTCACGCCGCGACTTTCGCCACAGTGGCTCGACCGAATCGAGGAGATTGTCCAATGCCTGCTGGTTTTATTTCTCGGGTGGCTGGCAATCGGAGGCGTGTTCGTCTTCCAGGCCGTTACGCTGAGCAGGTTTGATACGACCGTTGCGGACAACCTGCGCGCGCGCACAGTTCACACCCAGATGTGATTCTTCCGTCGCATTCTGATCTCCATCGTGGTGATCGTGGATGCTGGGGCGTTGCGTTGGAGTTTCGACGACCAGCGGTTATGGAGCTCCGGGACCGGGATGCTGGCCACTGCGGGGTTGGCTTCGCTTGTGCTTGCGGTGGCCGCCAAATCAACAGCTTCGAACCTCATTGCCGGTATGCAGATCGCGCTTACCGAGCCCATCCGCATCGATGATGTGGTGGTGATTCAGGGTGACTGGGGGCGGATTGAAGAGATCACCAGCACTTATGTGGTGGTGAGGATATGGGACGAGCGGCGGCTTGTTGTGCCGCTGAGTTATTTCATCGAGCAGTCATTTGAGAATTGGACGCGGCGGACGGGGGATCTTCTCGGCACGGCCTTCCTCTATGTGGACTACTCGGTGCCGGTGGGGCCGCTGCGCGCGGAGTTACTGCGCATTGTTCAGGAGTCGCTCCTGTGGGATAAGCGCGTGTGCGGCCTGCAAGTGACCAACCTGACTGACCACTCCATGGAACTACGCTGCCTGGTCAGTTCCGGGGGCTCTTCTCAGCTGTTTGACCTGCGCTGCCTGGTGCGGGAAAAATGATAGCGTTTCTGCGCGATACGTATCTGCAGGCGCTTCCAACCCTGCGGATTGAAATGCAAAGCAAGGCACGGCGGGCTGGGGAAACGACGCCCGCCGTGGCTCATCGGGGTTGAACCTAGCTACTGCGTTGCGATGTCGGCTGGGAAGGCTTGCTGTCCCGCGACAAAAGATTCCAAAACTACTGAGTAGAGGATGGCGGGGGCGCCTACGGCATAGAGGTTGCGGTCGACGAGGATGAAATCCGCATCGTAGCCGGGCAAGAGCTTGCCTTTGTGCTTTTCGGCAAACTCAGCGTAGGCCGAGCCTTGCGTGTAGGCGTAGAGCGCCTGGCCGCGCGTGAGCTTGTTCTCAGGGAAGTAGGTCTTTGTTCCTGCTTCATTTTTGCGCGTGACGGCGGCGTAGAGGCCGCGAAAGGGCGTGATGGGTTCTACGGGATAGTCGGTGCCGAAGGCCAGGGGCACTCCCGCATCAAGGAAGGCCTTCCATGCGTAGGAGTAGGCGGCGCGTTTGGGACCAAGCCGGTCTTCCGCCCAGTTCATGTCGGTGAGCAGATGGTTGGGCTGCATGGAGGCGATGATGCCCAGCTTGGCGAAGCGGGGAATGTCGGCGGGATCGACGACTTGCGCGTGCTCAATGCGGTTGCGTGCTGTCTTGGAGATGCCGGGTTGCGCATAGGCGTCCAGCGCCATGGAGGCGGCTTTATCGCCGATGGCGTGAAAGCCCAGCTGGAAACCGGCGAGCGCTCGCTCCAAAGCCATCTTGTTGAGCTGCGCTTGCGTGTACTGAGGCAGGCCGGTGTTATGCGGGTCATCGGAGAATGGGGCTTTCATGGAGGCGGTTCGCGAGCCTAGAGAGCCGTCCATGAAACCTTTCAGGAAACCGGTGTGCAGGATGGGGTCTTTGGAGTCGTGGTGAGCACGCATTTTGAGGAGATCAGGAAGCGGGGCCTTGAAGGGGAGCCACTCGCAGATGCGGAGGTGGAGGTTGCCTTCCTTTTCAAGCTGTTCAAAGACCAAGAAATCCTGCCAGTCGCTGAAGTCCTGCACGCTGGTTACGCCGTGCGCGAGGGCGTCTGCGATGGCCAGCTCGTCGCCGCGGCGGCGCTCGTCGTTGCTCGGCGCAGGAATGATCTTTTCAACCAGCCCTTGCGCTGACTCTCTCAGAATGCCCGTGGGTTCTCCGTTGGCATCGAGATCGATGGCCCCACCCTGAGGCGGAACGGTCTTGCGCGTGATGCTGGCAACCTTGAGTGCGGCGGTGTTGGCGATGGCGATGTGGCCGTCGATGCGGCCGAGAAAGGCGGGGTGGTCCCCTGAGACTCTGTCCAGGTCTTGGCGGGTGGGGAGGGTCTTCTGCGCCCAGAGCGTATGGTCCCAGTTTCCGCCAGTGAGCCAGTGGCCGGCGGGCGCGTCTTTGGCAAATGCCTGGACCTTGGCCAGCATCGCTGCAAGGGATTTTACGCCGGTGAGGTCCACATTGAGCATGGTGCGTCCGGCGCTGCCAAGGTGGGTATGTGCGTCGTTGAACCCGGGAAAGATGTAGGTACTGGTGTTGGCGGAGTCCACATCGTCGAGGTGGGTATTGGGCCCGGCTAGGCGAGTGATCTCCTCATTTGTACCGACGGCGAGCACTTTGCCTCCGCCGATGGCCATGGCCTGGACCGTCTCCGGCTTATCGTTTTGCAGCCCCTCGCCGGTGAAGATGACGCCATTGAAGAAGATGATCTCAGGGACCGTGGTGAGCGGGGCAGGCGCGAGCTTCAACTTCTTAGGTTGAGTATGTTTGGTTGTGGGGGCCTGAGCGGGGGCCGGACTCGCCGGGCATAAGGGGACGGCCGCGAGAACAGCAATGAGGAGGGCGGAAGAGACGCGCATGCGCGGAGTTTAGCAGACTAGGATTCAGCGGCCCATTCGATCATGGCCAAGGTAAGCAGCAGTACACGCCTCAGGCCCACTTCGCGATTCTTGGCGGAGTACCACTCGGCCTGTGTATGCGCACCTCCCCCATCCCCGCCGGCACCAATGGACATGGCCGGGACGCCCAATGAGAGGGGAATGTTGGCATCGGTCGAGCCGAGCCGCAGGTTGGTGCGCAGGCCGAGATGACGGTCGACGGCGCGTAGAACGCCGAGCAGCGGGGAATCGCCAGGCAACTGCGCGGCGGGGCGGTCGCCGATCCTCGTGATGACGAAAACTAGCACTCCGCGAGTGCGCGTTCTTGCGGAAGCATTCCCACGCTCTACGGCATCTTCAACGGCGCGATGCAGAGCAACTTCTAGGCGCAGGAGTTGCTCGGGGTCAGTGGAACGGAAATCGATGGAGGCCTGGGCGCTCTCGGGGATGGAGTTGACGCTGGTGCCGCCACGAATTGTGCCCACATTGAGGGTCGTGCGCGGGTCTTCTGGCAGCTCGGTCTGGGACAGGATTGCCAGGGCCGAAGCGAGAGCGGCGATGGGGTTGGGAGTTCCAGCGTCGGTGAAACTGTGGCCGCCGGGGCCGGTGATGGCGACCAGGTAACGGCGGCTGCCGAGGGCCTGGGTGACGGCCGTGTCGGCGCCCGCGCCGTCCAGAACAATGTGTGCGGCGATGCGGCCAGCCAGGGCGTTTTCCTGATAGAAATGACGCACGCCGCGAAGGTCGCCTTCGCCCTCTTCACCGACGTTGCCGAGAAAGATGAGGGGAGCGGGCAGTTCGATCTTTGCCTTCATCAGTGCATGAGCCACGGCTAGCATTCCAACGACCCCGGCGCCATTGTCACATGCGCCTGGGGCCTCCAAACGATCGCCATTGAGTGTCGGGTTAAGCTGGGTCTCAACGGGAAAGACCGTATCGAGATGCGCCGAGAGTACGACAACCGGGCCGGTGCTCTCTGGCGGCAGCTTTGCCGCCGGCATGGATCCAAAGACATTGCCCGCGGCGTCAGAATGCACCTGGCTTAGACCTGCTTCGGCAAAGCGGTCTGTCAGCCAAGCGGAGCGGGCCTGCTCCCCGAAGGGCGGAGCGGGAATGGCCACGAGGTTCGCCTGCCAATCCATGATGGTTTTGGGATTTCCGTGCAGCCATGCAAAGGCCGTGTGGACTGGCCTTTGAGCAGCCAGCGCGGTGACACGAGAAAAGGCCGAACTGCGGGAAAAGAAGGGCATGCGACTGGTTTCAGGGTAGCAGGGACGGTTAGAGAGGGCGGATTGCTGATGCCACGCGAAGGGAATCAGTCCTATGATTGAAGGTCTTCGATTGTTGGGTATTCGACCGAATGCAGGAAGAGTCCTTGAGCCGGGGCGGTGGGGCCGGCGGCAGAGCGGGAAAGGGCGGCGAGGATGGATGGGATTTCCGATAGGGGAAGGTGCCCGCGGCCGACATCGAGCATGGTTCCTACCAGGTTGCGGACCATGTGGTGCAGGAAGCCGTTGCCGCGGACGCGATAGACGAGGAGGCCGCCGGCCTCGTTCGGCCGTTCTTCCCAGGTTGAGGAGTGGATGATCCGCACAGCGCCGATCGGCAGTGTCTCCGGATCCGGGGACTCTATGATCGGGTCGATACCCGGCGCAGGTTCCAGGTTGCGGGTTGCCAGATCCGGGTCGGTAGCTGCGAAGCTCAGAAAGTTGTGTTCGCCCTCAAAGAGAGCGGCTGACTTTTGGAGGGTTGCCACGTCCATAGGCCACGAGCAGGCGTGGACATAGCGAGTCAGGAAGGGCGGGCAGATTCTTTCCCGGAAGACCCTGTATTCATAGGTTTTGGCTACAGCGGAATGCCTTGCTTGAAAGGTACTTGGCACTGTGATTGCCTCCAGGATTCGAATGGAGGGGGGCAATGTGCGGTTGAGGGCGCGAAGCAGGTTTCCGGGCGGAATGGGGGCTTGCAAGGCAAAGCTTGCTACCTGGGCCAACGCATGGACGCCGGCGTCGGTGCGTCCGGAGCCCTGGGGTAGAGGAGATTCGCCGGTGATGCGGCCGAGGGCCTGCTGCAGCTCGCCTTGGATGGTGACTTCGCCGGGTTGGACCTGCCAGCCTCGGAAGTCGGTGCCGTCGTAGGCCAGGGTGAGCTTCCAGGTTTGCATTCCCGGAACGGATTGGGCGGTATCAGTCACAGTTTTTTGGTTTACAGAACAGGTTACCCGACCCAGGACGGTGTCGGAGCGGAGAGTGCGAGTGGGATACACTTAGCTGTCTGCATTGGATTGAAGTTCGGCCGCTGGGAATCGTGAAGATGGAATCGCGGGGAACGAATTGGAAGCCGCGCGCGTATTGCCAAATGAGCCCTAAAGCCGGGCTAAAAGCGGAAATCGGCCAAAAGAGACATAAGCTTGCGTCTGGAGAGGCTTTCCGGTCGTCTTGAAGAATGGCACCCCACATGCCTCAGCGATATCGTGGAGAGGAACCATGCATTTGAACGGTACAAGTGTGTTTGACAGGCAGGACGGCGTTACACGCGAAATTCAGGTAAAGGCAGGGCGCGGGCAGGCAGGCAAACGGTTGCGCGCGATAGCGGCGGCCATGCTGACATTGGCGGCGGGGGTGCCTTCCAGCTTTGCCCAGCAGGCTGCGCCAGCGGCTACGGACAAGTCGGCTTCCGACCTGCCCAGCGCTCCGGCACCCTTGTTGACGGAGCCATTGAACCTGCGCTCGTCGCAACGTGATTTCACCAAGCCAGCCGGCCGGCTTTTGGGAAATCCGATCAATATGTACAAACCGACCACCATTCCCAAGGCCAGCTTTGCGAATTCCGTTCGCCTGACTGACCTGGTGAAAGATGGCAAGATCTATCTGAGCCTTTCCGATGCGATCGCGTTGGCGCTTGAGAACAACTACGACATTGCCATTGCGCGCTACGACCTGGATATCGCAGATACCGATATTCTGAGGACACGCACTGGGGCGGCGCCGTTGGGCGTAACCGCGGGCCTGGTCACCGGGACGCTAGGCGGTTCCTCTTCCACGCTGACAGCCGGCGGCGGACCAGGTGGAACAACGGTCGGCTCGGGTGGCGCGGGTTCCGGCACTGCCGGATTGTCGCTGACCACACAGGGCGCTGGGCCAACGCCGGAGGCGCTGGAACCGTCGGTGAGCTCGACCATCCAGATCGATCGGGCAACCAACCCTTCCACCAGCTTTTTTGCAGGTGGCAAAACCGGGACAAACACGTACGACTTCACTTATAACCAAGGCTTCGTGACCGGCACGGCGTTCCAGTTTGCCTTCAACAATGTCGACGCCACAAATACCAACGGCACGACACTCTACAGCCCGCAGCTGAGCTCGAACTTCAAGGCCCAGGTGACGCAGCACCTGCTGTACGGGGCAGGTATCTGGGTGAACAAGCGCTTCATGTACCAGGCAATGAATAACCGGCACATTGTCGATTCATCGTTTCGCCAGCAGATCATCTATACGGTCAACCAGGTGGAGACCATCTACTGGGGACTGGTGCAAGCCTATCAAGATCTTCAGTCCAAGCAGCACGCGCTCGAGCAGAGCAGCAAGCAGGCGAGCGACAACCGGAAGCAGTTGGAGATCGGGACCATGGCTCCGCTGGACGTGCTTAATGCCGACCAGTCTGTTGCTTTGGACAAGCAGGCTCTGATCAGCTCGCAGCTTGCCTTGAACTACCAGCAGCAGATCATCAAGCAGGCGATCGCACGGAACCTTAACGATGCGGCGCTCTCTGCCGCGGCAGTGATTCCCACGGACCGAGTGAGCGTGGAAGAGATTCCCGAGGAAAAGCAGCCGATTGAGTCCCTTGTGCAGGAGGCATTTCAGCAGAGGCCTGAACTTGAACAGGCGGTGTTGACGCTTCGCAACGATGAGATCACGCTGAAGGGTGCACGGAACGCCTTGCTGCCGCAAGTGGATGTGTTCGCCTATCTGACTGGATCGGGCGTTGCCGGCTCGCTTAACCCAAATCTCCTTTGCTCATTTTATGGTGGTATTTGCCCTGTAATCCCTGCCACCGGATATGGAACGGCGCTCCAAGGGGCATTCAACGACTCGGCTCCAGACAAGGGGATCGGATTCACTATCAACATCCCCTTAGGCAACAAGTTCTATCAATCGGTGCAGGCTCGGTCGCTGATGGAATATCGCCAGGCTGAGTTGCGGCTGGAGCAGCTGTACACGCAGATCCGGATGCAGGTTGTGAATCAGCAGTTCGCTTTGACGAACGATCGGGCACAGGTGCTGGCCGATATCGCAGCCAGGGACTATAGCAACCAGAGCCTGGACGCCGAAGGAAAGAAGCTGAAGCTGGGTGCATCAACCGCGGCCTTGGTGTTGCAGCAGCAGCGTAACCTGGCCTCGGCGGAAGATACTCTGATTGCGGCACAGGCGAATTATGCGAAGGATCGCGCGAGCCTTTACCAGATACTCGCGGCTACGTTGCAGCATTACGGCATCAACCTGGGAGAGGCATCGACGGGCGACGTGAAGACAACGCCTGTGGTTCCCGGGCTCGTGGCCGCACCGCAGGGCAACGAACCCGCGACGGCTGCGCCTGCGGCGCAGTAAGACCCAGCAAGGAAAACACATCAATCAAGAAGGCCCGTCAAGCTGCTGTAAGAGCTGGACGGGCCTTTTCAATTCAATGTGGGGCGACGGTGCCTGGTTAACGCTCCGCGACCAAATCCAGGAGACTGAAAAACTCGGGGAAGCTGATTGCAGTGGATTCTGAACCCCGGATCAAAGTATCGCCTTCCGCACGGAGGGCGGCGACGCTGAAGGCCATGGCTATGCGGTGGTCGCCGCCGGAGTCGATGGTGGCGCCGTGGAGAGTTTGCCCGCCAGGAACGTCTACCCCGTCTTCGAATTCTTCGACTTCAGCACCCATGGCGCGCAGGTTCTTGACGACCAAGTCGATGCGGTCGGACTCTTTTACGCGGAGTTCCCTGGCATCGCGAATGCGGATGCCGCCGCTGGTGTAGGGAGCGATGGCTGCCAGTACGGGCAGCTCGTCAATGAGCTGGGCGGCGAGAGCGCCGCTTATTGTTGTCGATCCGAGACCCTCGTGCGGAGAGGAGATCTGGACGGAGCCAACAAGTTCTGCGTTCTTCTCCTCAAGATTGAGGACGCTGATGTGTGCGCCGAGGGCGGTGAGGACATCAAGCACAGTGGCGCGCGTTGGATTGAGTCCCAGCGAATCAAGCAAAAGGGCGGAGCCGGGAAAAAGACCGGCGGCGCAGAGAAAAAAGGCGGCGGAAGAGATGTCGCCGGGGACTGCAGCATCAATGGCGTGGAGGGTTTGTGGGCCGGTAATGGAGACCGAATCGATGCTGCGAGAAAGTGTTGCGCCAAATGCGCGGAGGGCCAGTTCGCTGTGGTCGCGGGTGCGGATAGCCTCTCGGACGATTGTGGTGCCAGGAGTTTGGAGGCCGGCGAGCAGAATGCAGGTCTTGACCTGGGCACTGGGTACTGGGGTTGTGTAGTCGATGGGCTGAAGCGGCGCGCCTTGAATCATGAGCGGTGCGTGGCCGTCCGTGAGGGTCAGGCGGGCACCCATTGCTTCCAGTGGTTTGCGAATGCGCTCCATTGGGCGGCGGGAGAGTGAAGCGTCACCGACCAGGGTGAAGTCGCCCTGCTGCGGGGCGAGCAGGCCAGAGATCATGCGCATTGTGGAGCCGGAGTTGCCGCAGTCGAGTGGATTGCTTGAGGGAGTAACGACGCCGGCGACACCGGTGACTCTGACAGCCTCATTGTTGATTCGGTTTATCTTTGCGCCGAGAGCTTCCATGCAGGAAAGGGTCGAGGCACTGTCGGCGCCAGTGGAGAAGTTGGTGAAGCGAGAGGTGCCCTCAGCGAATGCGGCCAACATGCCGTAACGATGGCTGATGGACTTATCGCCGGGCAAGCGGAGGCTTCCGTAGATGTTGCGGGCGGGGCGAATGATCTGTTCTTCGATCTGGATGTGCAAGAGGGCTCCGAGTGATTTCGAGTCCCTCTCAGTGTATCGGAGAGCTCGGAACAAGAAGTAGCCACCCAGACCAGACGACCTGCACCTTTTGCCGTCGGGGAGCAAGGTTCCGGAGCTTGGGCATCAAGAGGATTGCAAACGGACCAAGCGAGAATGTGAGGACTGCGCGAAACTGAACAGCCCCGAACTGGGGTCCGGGAGATATACTGGCGCGGAACCGGGAGACCAATGAAATCCTGGCGTGAAGGAGCTATTCAGTGAAATTGAATTTGAATCATGTTGCAATCCTTTGCATTGCTGCGTCCACCATGACTCCGTCGTTTGCGCAGAGCGCAGGGGCGGATACCTACAAAGCGAAGTGTGCCATGTGCCACGGCGCAGACGGCGCGGGAAACACCCCGGCCGGGAAGAACCTGAAAGCAGCGTCTTTCAAAGATCCAACGATCGTCAAGGCACCGGACGCTCGACTGATTGCGTCAGTGAAGAATGGCAAGGGCAAGATGCCGGCATCGATTGGCGCCAAGCTGACTGACGCCCAGGTCAAGGAAGTGATTGCCTATGTCCGGACGTTGCAGAAGTAGCAGAGGGGCTAAAGCAAGCACAAGGAAGTAACGAAGCGAATTGAACGTGTGATTTGCAGAGATGGGAACGACGGATTGAGACTGGGCTTGTTTCTGTTCAGGATCACACTCCATATCGTCGGCGGACGCGTTTGTTGGCGGGTCCGCCCTTTTCCTGGATGCGTTGCGGGCTCCGACTCACCAAGATCAGGTTCTCTTCAGTGTGAGCGTTGTTCATCTTTTCGTCTCGGGATGTGATTCTCGTCACAGACCGCTATTGCTGATAATCTCTAGGATTCTTGGAAGATGTGTTGACCCAGTGTTTCTGCCAAGGAACGCTGTTGTCGGATTTTTACGTGAGCATTCACTGCGGGAGGTCGCGGCTTTTGGCTAAAAGTGTCCATGCAATGAGGGTCTTCGGACTGGCAACCGCAACAAGGGGTGTGCTCCATGTGCGCTGACCTGACTCCCGAACCCAAGACATCGCGCCGGCGCGCGATTGAAATCTTTTTAGGCGGCGGTTTGCTCGCCTCTCTGGCTTCGTTCCTCTATCCCGTGCTGCGCTTTCTTGTGCCACCGGCGGTGATCGACCTGGGCGGGGACGAAGTGGTGGCCGCGAAACTTGGCGAGATCAAGCCGAATTCCGGCAAGATCTTTCGCTTCGGCAGCCGTCCGGGTCTTCTCATCCTGAACAACGACGGCACGTATCATGCTCTCTCTGCTACGTGTACGCACCTTGGCTGCACGGTACAGTATCGCCCGGATCTGCGCGAGATCTGGTGTGCCTGCCACAACGGCATCTACGATATCAACGGTCGCAATGTCTCAGGCCCTCCCCCCAGACCGCTCACTGTGTTCGATGTCCATCTGCGTGGCGATGAGATTGTCGTCAACCGGAAACGGGAGGCGTGACCGTGATCTCCTCTCTCATCCATTGGCTCGATGAAAGGCTCAACCTGGAAGGTCTGATAGCACCGTTCAAGCATAAGACCGTCCCCACGCACCGACTTTCCTATTGGTACTTCTTCGGAGGCATCACACTTTTTCTTTTCATTATCCAGGTGCTGACCGGGATCTTGCTGCTGCTGTATTACCGGCCCGGCGCCAACGAGGCCTTCGAAAGCGTTCAGTACATCGTGACGCGGGTGCAGTTTGGCTGGCTGATTCGTTCGGTCCATGCCTGGTCGGCCAACCTGATGATCTTTACGGCCTTTGTGCACATGTTCAGTGTGTTGTTCCTCAAGGCCTATCGCAAACCGAGAGAGCTGACATGGGTCACGGGCGTGATTCTTCTGGTTCTTGTGATGGGGTTTGGGTTCAGCGGCTATCTGCTGCCGTGGAATACGCTGGCATTCTTTGCGACAAAGGTCGGAACCGAGATTGCTGCGCAGATACCCATCATCGGCAGGCCGATCATGATCTTTCTCCGCGGCGGGGAAGAGGTAACAGGAGCCACGCTGAGCCGATTCTTTGGATTCCATGTCGCAGTTCTGCCGGGACTGGTGACGGTGTTGATCGCGATTCACCTGTTTCTGGTTCAGCGCCAGGGCATCAGCGTTCCGCCCAAACTGGACGTGGAATGGACCGCAAACCCTTCAGAACGGCGGGAGATGAAGTTCTTTCCGAACTTCATGCTGCGGGAGATGATGGCCTGGTATGTGGCCATGGGCGTGCTGGGTGCGTTGGCCGCTATCTTCCCGTGGAACCTGGGTGTGAAGGCGGACCCGTTTGTCTCTGCACCGGCGGGAATCAAGCCCGAGTGGTATTTCCTGTTCATGTTCCAGACCCTCAAAGTGATCCCGTCGAAAGTCTGGATCGTTGACGGCGAGGTTCTGGGTGTACTTGGTTGCAGTCTGGCCGGCTTGCTCTGGCTTCTGCTGCCCTTCTTTGAGAGTGACCAACCCGCACGGACCAAAGGGTGGATCACCGGGCTGTCAATCTTTGCCCTTGTGTACGTGATAGGTATGAGTGTCTATGGCTACCTTGCAAATTAAGCGCCGGCCGTTTGTCTCAGCCCGCCCAGTCTGGCTGGCCGGGCTCATCGTGCTCGGAGCGTGTCTGAGTTATGGGCAAACCGTGAACTCCTGCCTGGATTGCCATTCAGCACAGCCCGGTCGCCTTGAAGTGACCGCGGAGAAGTTCAGTCAGGACATTCATGCGCAAAAGGGATTGACCTGCACGAGCTGCCACGGAGGCGACGCGAGCAGCTACGATCCGGACCAGGCGATGAGCCGCAAGGCGGGATGGAAAGGGAAGATCGATCGCAAGCAGATTCCACAGCTATGCGCGTCGTGCCATTCCAACCCGGCCACGATGCGCCAGTACAATCCAAGTCTGCGCACAGATCAATTGGACCAGTACCACACGAGCGTGCACGGGAAGCTGCTTGCGGCTGGAGATACCAAGGTCGCGGTGTGCACGGACTGTCACAGCGTGCACGATCTGAGGCCGCCCAGCGATCCACTTTCCACTGTGAACCCCGTCAACGTGGCCAAGACGTGCTCGCGCTGCCACTCCGATGCGGCTTACATGAAGCAATACGGGATTCCCACGGATCAGTTTGCAAACTACAACAGCAGCATCCACCACGACGCGATGGTGGTACGCGGTGACCTGAGCGCGCCGACTTGCACAACCTGTCATGGAAATCATGGCGCGGTGCCTCCTGGAGTCGATAAGGTTCAGAATGTGTGTGCGACCTGTCACGCCTTCCAGGCACAGATGTACGCAAAGAGCACGCACAGCAAGGCTTTTCAGGATAAGGGCCTTCCGGGATGCGTGGTTTGCCACAGCAACCATGGCATCCAACTTCCATCGGACGCGATGCTCGGCACGGGGCCAACCGGAGTTTGCATGCGGTGTCATACGCCGGGCGACTATTGCGATCGAGCAAGGGCGGACATCCTCAACAACCTGACCCACCTGGACAGCGCCATCAAGGACGCAGACCAGGCCCTGCGCGTAGCGGAATCTTCCGGCATGGAGGTGAGCGAGGCTCGCCTGAGCCAGGATCAAGCGAAGGATTCGCTGACCAAGGCGCGCGTCACCATCCACAGCTTCCAGGCTGCGCTGGTAAATCAGGATGTTCAAGCAGGGTTGAAGATCGCCGACGCAAATCTGAAGGCCGGCCAAGACGCTATGGTGGAACGAAACCATCGGCGCATCGGGCTCGGCTTGTGCTTGATCGCCATCGCGATCATGCTGGTTGGGCTATGGCTATACATCAAGAAGCTGGAGAGATAGAGCCAGTGCGGCGGATGGGCGCTGACTGATCCTGGAGTGTTCGGTCGCGGGCAGACTCTGATTGAGTCTGCCCGCGCTGCTTTGGGAGTCACTTTGGCAGTGCCTGGGAACCGGTGACCGTGAAGCTAGTTTCAGATTTGGAATCCGTGTCCTGAGGTTGGGCGCTGCCAAGCGTGAGCTCGTATTTGCCTTCGAGGATGATGCGGTTGCCTTTGTCGTCAACGCTTGAAATGGAGCGCGGATCGATGGTGATGGTCACGTCGCGGCTTTGTCCTTGAGCCATGTTGACGCGTTGGAAGCCAACCAAAGAGTGGATGGGGCCGTCGGGCTGCGGGGTCTTGAGGTAGGCTTCGACAACCTCATCGCCAGCGACCGTGCCAGAGTTGGTGACGGTGACGGTTGCAGTGATAGGATCGCCGGCCTTGAGGGTGTCGGCGGAGAGTTTGACAGGGCCGTATTTGAATGTGGAGTAGCTGAGTCCGTAGCCGAATCCCCATAAGGGCTTGCCGGTGAAGTAGCGGTAGGTGCGGCCCTTCATCGCATAGTCAGAGAAGGGTGGGAGGCCATCGAGGCTGGCGTAGAAGGTGATGGGCAGGCGACCAGCTGGGTTGTTGAGGCCGGCGAGTGTGTGGGCGATGGCTACGCCGCCTGCGACGCCGGGATACCAGGCTTCAAGAATGGCATTGGCGTGTTCGTTGGCCCATGTGAGGCTGATGGCGCTGCCGCTTTCGACCACTACGATGAGCGGCTTGCCCGTGGTGGCCACGGCCTCAAGGAGTTTTTGCTGAGGGGCGGGCAGGTCGAGGCTGGTGCGGTCACCGCCATCAAAGCCGTCAAGCTTGATGCGCATCTCCTCGCCTTCAAGCTGCGGGGAAAGACCGACGAACGCGACCACGACATCGGACTCTTTGGCGCGGGCAACAGCCTCGTCAAGCTGGGCCTGGGCAGGGGCTTCCCACTTGAGGGTGAGGCCGCCGCCGGATCGATCGCCTGAGTGCGAGTACTCCACGCGGATGTCGTGGGCATTGGCGTCAGTGAAGTCGACCGGAATGGAGGGGACCTTGGGGAACTGCATGACTGGCGGCGCGGTGGGGGAAAAGCCGGGTTGGGTAAAGAAGTTGCCCATCGCTGAAAGGTCATGCCCCTCGCGCAGGCTCCCTTCGGAGAGGACCTTTCCGTCGAGGATGAAGCGATAGGTTTCGACCGGTGAGTACGGGAAGCTGTCTGCCGACTCAAGGGAGAAGACATAGCGGCCGGGTGCGGGGACGGTAAGGGAGCCGCTCCAGCGGACGGAGTAGTCGTGAGTTTCGAGCTGCGGCACGGGCAGATCGTTCTCCCAATCAGTCTGGATGGCGGGCTGCGTGAGGGAGGCGACGGGGCGGCCGGTCCAGTCGGATGTGGCGAAGAACTCGGTTTTGAGGCCCTGATTGAGGCCAAAGGCGGTGCGGGGAACGGGCACTCCTGCTCCGGCGGCCAGGGTGGAACCCTGCGCATAGAGGATGGGCGAGGAGCGGAATTGCTGATAAATGCCGTCGAGTGGCGTCACGGGATGAACAGGCGTGCCGACATAATTGCCGAGAATGGAGGGCAACAGGTCGGCGGTGGGGCCAATGACTGCGATGTGGCCGGGAACGCTCTTGAGAGGCAAGGCACCCGAGTTCTTGAGCAGGACGATGCTTTCTTCGGCGGCTTTGAGAGAGGTCTGGCGGTTGGGGAGGGAGGCGACCGCAGAGTAAGGAATCTTATCGAGTGTGGAGCCTTGCGCGTCGAAGAGGCCGAGTTTGAAGCGGGCGGTGTAAAGGCGCTCGGCGGCTTGAGTGACGAGGTCTTCAGAGACAAGCTTCTGATGAACCGCGTCGGCGAGGGTATTGAATCCCGGAGTCCAGATGCTGCAGGAGAGGTCAGTGCCAGCTTCAAGAGCAAGAGCGGCGGAGTGGGTGATATTTGTCGTCTTCTTGTGGCCCTGGTTCACGTCGACGATGGCGCCGCAGTCGGAGACGACAAAGCCATTGAAGCCCCAGGCGTCGCGGAGGTGGTCTTTGAGGAGCATTTTGTTGGTGCAGGCGGGCCACTCATCGATTGAGTTGTACGCACACATCACAGACTGCACATGGCCCTCAGTCACCGTGGCACGAAAGGCGGGCAGGTAGGTTTCTTCAAGGTCGCGAGGGGTGGGGTCAACGTTGAAGCCGTGACGCATGGGTTCCGGGCCGCTGTGCACGGCAAAGTGTTTGCTGGTGGCCACTGCGCGGAGATGATCAAGATCGCTGCCTTGAACACCGGTGACAAAGGCTACGCCGAGCTTGCCGGTAAGGAAGGGATCTTCGCCGTAGGTCTCCTGGCCGCGGCCCCAGCGCGGATCGCGAAAGATGTTGATGTTGGGCGACCAGAAGGTGAGTCCGTAGAAGATGCGGTGATTGCCCTGGCGCTGAGCTTCGTTGTACTTGCCTCGGGCCTCGGTGGAGATGACGTTTCCCATGGCGTGGACGATCGTTGGGTCCCAGGTGGCGGCCATGCCGATGGCCTGAGGAAAGACCGTGGAGTAGCCGGCGCGGGCAACGCCGTGGAGGGCTTCGTTCCAGGTCTGATAGTCGGGAACGCCAAGACGTGGGATGGAGGTGGCCCAGTCTTCAAGCTGGTTGGCTTTTTCTTCGAGGGTCATGCGGCTCACCAGATCATGCGCACGCTCAGCAGCAGAGAGCTTGGGGTCGAGGTAGGGAAGTTGCTGCGAGAAGGCGACGGGGGCAAGAACGGCGCAGATGAGAGGCAAGAAGAGCCAGCGGCGACGCGACATGAATTGATTCCTCCGAAGGCGGCGCTCGATCCGATGCGCAGCCGGGTGTGCAGACCTATTTCCGTCAGTATTTGTGGGCAGGGCAGGGATTGGCCGAGTTCACAATGCAGAAAAGGCGGTCGTTAAGAACTCTACTAGGCGAGGGGGGGGCTTTGGCTAGGTTGATCGGTTTACGAGGGTGAGCTCCGGGGACCAGGTCGAGGAGGCCTGCCAGGCAGGCATTTTGTTGCTGTCTCCGCACATGATTGTCGATGCTCCGGAACACAATACCAAAAAAAGTGCGCCTGCTAAACCACGCAGGCGCAAAGGAGGCTACAACAGTCCTCGACGCAAGTTGCGGGTCGGACTGTATCTGCCACCGGATTGCCGGCGGCGGATCTGATCTTGTTAAGGCGGGCGGCACCTGAATGCCGCCCGCACGGTTGAAAGGTTGACGATTGCTAGAAGAGGAGGCGACCGCCAATCTGGATGACGCGGTTGCTGCCGCCGCTGCCGGTGATTTTGCCGAAGTTCACATTGTTCATCGCGGCCGTCGGCGCGCCGAGGTTAGTGAGGTTGAAGACGTTGAGGGCTTCGCCACGGAACTCGAACTTGAGCCGGTCATGGAGCTGGATATCGCGAATCAGCGATGCGTCGACATCCCTGTAGCCCGGATCGGACAGTGACATGGGACGCTCAAGGCCGAGCAGATTGAGAGGACCGGTCCCGGGACAAGTGACCGAGCCGGTGGTTGTTCCCGCGATGCAATAAGCAGTCGTATCGAACCATTCATTTTCGTTGGTAACGCGGGAGCTGGTTTTGAGAGTGCGCGGATTGGAGCCGGGGACGTAGCTGGGACGATTGTTTCCCTGGCCATTGAAGTAGTTATCCACGCCGGTTGTAACAGTGAACGGCTGGCCGCTATTGGTCGTGATGGTCGAAGTCACCGTCCAGCCATTCACGACATTTCTGAAGAACAGGTTCTCGCCACTGTAGTAGTCGGGCTTCCAAACCACCGAAGCGGACATCATATTGCGCCGGTCCTGGTCGGAACGCTGCTTCTTCTCAAGATACTGGAAGTTGTAATCCAGCATGATGTTGTTCAGCGAGGTGCCGTCGAGGTTGCTGCTGGCCAGGGTATGGCTCCATGTGTAGCTACCCTTGGCGCTGACGCGATGAGTGAGCCGCTGCTCAACAGTGACTTGCAGGCCGTTGTAGTTGGAACCCTGGTTGGACTGGATGTTGTAGACGTTGGAATAGAGCGGCGCAGCCGCCGATGCGCCGTAAAGCGAGTTCAGTTTACGGCGATTGTTGACGGTGCTGCTTGAGTTTGCATAGCCGCAAGCCTGGGTCAGGTTAGTGCAGCTTGCGCCCGAGGTGCCCGCGGCGGTGATGTTGAACTGGGCTGGGTTCAGGTCCTCGTAGATTGGCTGCCGGCGATTCAGCGAACCGACGTAGTTGGCACCGATGGCAAGCTTGCTGCCGATCTGCTGTTGGATGCCGAAGTTGATCTGATAGGTAAAGGGCCACTTGAAGTGGGAGTCAATGGAGGAGACCTGGTTGAGTGCAAGGAAGCTGGCGGTGCCGGTTCCAGGCACATATGTCAACGTCGGGAAGGGATTGATTCCGCCTGGGAATTCCGTAGGATCGTTCAAATAGGGGTGGGTCAACGAGGTGACCTTGCTGAAAGTGGGCCGGACGGCGTAGGGAGCGAAGTTCGAGGGCAATTCCCAAAGGTTGCCGGAGATGCCACCGAAGAAGATGCCGCCGGCGCCGTGAATGACAGTCTTGCCGGTGCCGAAGGGATCATAGGAGAAGCCAATGCGAGGCGAGAAGTGATCGGCCGGAGTGAAGGCACCGCCTTTTGGCACCCCAGGGTCTCCAGGGAACTGCATGCCGATGGGAGCCAGTTGATTTCCGATTTTTCCCGTGATGTTGACAGTGGTGAACGCGTGAGACTGCACGCCGGGAATGAAGTTGGTCTCCCGGTTCTGGGGGTCGGTGGGGGCCTGCTGCCAATCGTAGCGGATGCCCAGATTGAGGGTTAGATTGTGCAGAATACGCCAGTCATCCTGGGCAAAGAGGGCGTAGTTGAAATAGTTGGCGTCGGCGTATTCGCCCGTGTCCTGTTCAAAGGAGTTGGGGTAACCGGTGATGAAGTCCGACAGTGCATAGTTGGTACGTGCATTGGCGGCTGTCGTAAAGGCGAACGCACCCCAGTTGTCCAAAGAAGTCTGCTGGAAGTCCTTTTCGAGACCGCCCTCTCCGCCGAGGTAGAGGTTATGCTTGCCGCGCGTCGTATTGAGTACATCGCGGCCGCCGTATTGGTTGGTTCCGGCCTTGGGACCCGTGATCGACTGGCTCAGAGAGAACCAACTGCTGATGCTTGCCGATCCTCGAGAGGGAAGGCCTGATATGCCGAAGTCGGAGCCGAAGCTAGCCCAGGTGCTGTCGTCGGGAACCGGGATGCGACCGCCGAACTGCCGGGTGTAACTGAGCCAAGCCTGGTTTACGGTGCGAGGGCTAATGGTCCATGTATCGCTCACATTCGCATTTTGCTGCGTAGATGCGTAGTTTGAGTAGGTCCAATTCGAAGTGAGGCCTCCGGGAACGATGGTGGTGGCAGAGCCGTAGTGGAAATAGCTCAGCGTAAGGCGGTGGCTCGGGGTCAGCTGATGGTCGGTCTTGACAAGGTATTCGCTGTTGGTTTGCGGGGCCGCATCGTACTCTCTGTGGGTGTACTTCGTGTCGCCAACGATCACGCCCGGCTGTCCATTCAGAGTGAGGTGGCCGGTATTGGCAAGAGGGCCGGTAATATTGCCGTTTGCCAGATACCTGAGGACGTTTTGTGAGGTTGTGTCGAGGGCTGAGCTGGGGAGTGTGTTGTTGGCATAGGGAAGGCCCGTTGCCCTGTTGCAGACCCAGAACTGGATGGCCGTGTTGTCAGCGGCTGTGGGCGCGTTCTTGCAATCGTTGGTGCTGGTAGGCGAATCGGTGGCGTCGACTGTGGGCGTATTTTCAGAGAAGTTTCCGCCCATCTGAGCAACGTCTGGAACAGGAGACACGTACTGAGAAGATGTCGCGTACCGGTAGCCGCCATAGCTGCCAAAGAAGAAATCCTTGTCGTGGCGGATCGGCCCACCGAATGTGGCTCCGAAGCGGTGTTCCACGTACGGGGATTTGACTGTCTGGTTGTGAGTGACCGCATTGAAATTCCTGGAACGGTAGAACTCGAAGGCCGAACCATGCCATTGGTTGGTTCCGGACTTTGTCACCACGCTAACGACAGCAGCCGCATAGCGCCCAAGCTGCGCGCTGAAGTTGTTGGTCTGCACATCGTATTGGCTGGTGGCATCGGGGTTGGGAGTGGCGTTGCCGCTGTTGCGCAGGCCGGTCATATTGAGGCCGCCGTCGAGATAATAGGAGACCTGGCCTGTAAAGTCGTCTGTCGAACCGTTGATGTAGACGTGTGCTTCATTGAAGCCGAGGCTGTTTGTATTTGAGTAGGTCTGCACACCGGGCGTGAGTTGGAGCAGCGCGTAGACGTCACGGTTAATCAGGGTCAGATTGTCGATTTGCTCGTTGGAGATGCTGGCGCCGAGTGTCGCGTTGCTCAGATTCACCAAGGGCACGTCCGCTGTAACGCTCACTGTCTCACTCTGACCGCCAATTTCAAGCGTCAGGTCGACCGTCGCGTCCTGCATGACGGAGAGAGCAATGCCGCTGCGCTGGAGGGTCTTGAAGTTTGGTGCGGAAACAGTGACCTTGTAGGGGCCGACGGGAAGAAACTCTTCGTGAAAAGAGCCGTCGCCCTTGGACGTGGAGACGCGGACGAAGTTTGTGTCGGTCTGTGTGAGGGTGATTTTCGCGTTGGGCACGACGGCACCCGTAGGATCTGTGACCGATCCAGAGAGGCTTGCTGTGCTGAGCTGCGCGTGCGCTCCAATCGCCGCAAAAACGGCGATCAGTAGAGCGAACAGCGCCCAGCGATTAAAGTGCGTGATTTTCATCATATGGCTCTCCTTGATTTTCCCGTGTGCAGCACTCTCAGATTTCGAGTGACTTGTGTTCCATGGTGTGTGTCGCGTCATGGCCATTCTCCTCAGGTTGATGCGGCGCCTTTGCACAGATCTGAAGTGCGCAGGCGCGCCGACGATTAAACATTGAGAGATGCAACTGGCATCCCTTTCGGCGTAGCTCGGATGGTGCACGATCCTTTGCAAACGATTGAGATTTCAGCGCGTCCGTTTGAGAGTTGGACCTCGCGGGATCCCCGCGTGGTTCCAAGGTTGTCAACCAGTTTGCCCGCACCAACTAGCGAGAAGCGCACAATCTCGGCTGAGTCGAGGCAAAGAACTCCTTTTCGATCGAAGAGTCTTGCTTCTACTGTGACCGTCGAGTCCTTCCGTTCCTTGTGAAACAGTTTCAGCTCAGCGGGCTTGTCCCAGGACTGAGTCTGGTAGGTGAGGTCAATCTCATCGGTGACCGCAGTCTCGCCTTTGGTGGCAACCGCGCGCAGATGATTCGGGCCGCTCAGAAATGCAACACCCCAGCGCAGGCCCGCCGCAGGAAAATTCTGGCTGTCGCGATGTTTGATTCCCAGGGAGGCGCCGTTATGGAACAGTTCGGCGCGATCGCAATTTGAATAAACATGCACCGTGCGTGTTTGCCCCGGCTTACCCCAGCGCACAGGCCAACTGTGTCCATAGATGTGAACCATGGGCTCCTGCGCCCAGTAGGACTGGAAGACGAAATAGGATTCTTTTCTAGTGAGATCGCGCTCAACAACGCCCTTCTGATTGACGCGAGGGATGCCGTTGTCCTCGCGCAATGGGGAAGCGAAGTCCTTGAAGACCCATTGGGCCGACCCAGTGAGCCAATCCAGCGTTTCCTGCGTCTTGAGATGCCAGTCGAAAAGGTTGCAGGCGTAGGTTTCAGACCAGTCGCCATCGGATGAAACGCGGACCTCGCCGCCGGTCTTCAGATAATCCAGCCCGCGTTCATCGGTTCCGTGTCCGGTGGCAACCTTGCGCAGAACAGCCTCGGCGTCTTCAGAGTGGCGGCCGGCCTGGCTGTCCGCGCCCCATTCAATATGGATGAAGCGTTTGACGTGCTCGCGTTGCGTCAAGAGACTCTGCTCGTATTCGCGATAGTTGCCCCTGTACCAGCCAGCCCAGAGCGAAGGGGAATAGACATCGGGAATATCGCGGGCGAAGTCGCAACGGCGGAACGCAGTGAGTCGTGAGGTATCGAGCCGATGGGCCAGGTCCCGCATCTCCGTCATGAACGCTCGGATTGCCGGCTGATTGATGCTCGGATATTCATTGGGCCAATCGTCCTCGTTGCCGAGTCCCCAGAGAATGATGGATGGGTGGTTGTAATGCTGGTCGATCATGTGCGTGAGCATGTCTTTCGCATTTTGCTGAAAGGCATGATCGCCGATGCCGGCGCGGCACCATGGCGCCTCTTCCCAAACCATGAGTCCAAGCTCATCGCACAGGTCGACCACCAGCCTGTCTTGCTGGTAGTGGCCGAGGCGGATGAAGTTTGCGCCCATGTCGCGGATCAGACGCATCTCTTCTCGTACCAGTTCGTCGCTCATTGCAGCAGCGACTCCGACATGGTCGGCGTGGCGCTGGGTGCCGCGGAGAAGAACCCGTTTCCCGTTGAGATAGAAGGGACCGTGCTCGACAAACTCAACGTGGCGAATGCCAAAGCGCTCGTCGAGGAACGTTTGCCCGGCAGAACTCGCAAGCCTAACCGTGCAGCTGTAGAGATGCGGAGACTCAGGCGACCACAACTCGGGCTCGGCGACGCGGAAACTAGCAATCTCGCTCAGATCGTTCCAGGAGGGAAGGCTCTGAGTCGACCGATGGATGGGGGCGCCGCGCGCATCGGAAACCTGAACCGAAACCGAGCAGGGAAGGGTTTGGGAAGAAGGGTTATAGAGCCTCGCCTTTACAGATACGGTGGCGGATCCGTCCGCGGCGGTTGTAGGCAGGATTTGAACTGCGTCGAGCGCGAGGGCGGGTAATTGAACCAGGTTGACGTGCCGGTAAAGGCCGCCGTAGAGGCAGAAGTCGCTGAGGTCGGAGGGCACACGCTCGAGATCGGGTGAGTTGTCGCAGAGGATGGCAATCGGAACGCCTGCTCTGTTGTCCGCAGGAGGCAGCCTCTTGACGGCTTCGGTGATGTCGAAGGCAAATTCGTCATAGCCACCCTTATGCGTTCCAATGAGCGTGGATCCGGCCCAGAGCGTGGTGGTCTGACCCGCGCCCTGAAAATGAAGAATCGTTCGTCCATCGACAAACGGATTGCTCAAAGAGAGTCGCGTCCGGTACCAACCCTGGCCGCGAAAGTATGGTTTGTCTGGGTCGCACGCATCGTGGCCGTTGAAACAATGGGGCAGACTCATGGTCTGCCACAGGTCGTCTCTTTCAGGTCGCCAGACCTCGGCGATGCCGCCGATTGCGCCTTTACGGAATTCCCAGCCCGAATCCAGCCGTTTTGCGGTGGTCACGGACCCTTCATCCGGGGAGATGGCACTGATGGCAACCGAGCGAATTGGAGCTGACAGGAGGGCGACGGCAGCGGAACAGGTTGCAGTGAGCATGAATTGCCGTCGGGACGAATCAAACAAGAGAGCCTCTTTTGTGTAGAGCAACTATTTTGTTGTTGCTTCGGCGTTTTGTGTTATGGCACGATCTTGAAGTGAGCGCAGTTTGGTTGCATCCATGCGCGGCTTAAGGCCGGACCCGACAAACGGGGCTATCGTCTGCCTAGAGATTGAGAACTTGCAAGTGACTCACCGTTTGGTTCTTGTCAAGTTTATATCTGTCATGGAATGTGTGTCTTAAGCGGCATTTTTCTTTTGTGTCAAACGTCCTTGCAAGCGATTTGAAAGGGCGAGTATTATCCGGGTTAAGACAAATGGGTCGATCAATCGCAGCTCGGGACGCTTGGCATCCGCAGACGCGGGAGGACCGCGAGGCGGTTCTGAAAGAGCTCGGAGAGATCCTTGCGAGTCCACATTTCTGCAACAGCAAACGCTATCCATCGCTGCTCGAGTACATCGTTGAGAACACTTTGGCGGGTAAATCGGACCTATTGAAGGAACGGACGCTGGGCGTCGAGGTCTTTGATCGGCCCCCGACTTACGACACAAACGCGGACACGGTGGTGCGGTACACCGCAGGCGAGGTGCGCAAGCGGCTGTTGCTTTACTACTCAGAGCACGGCAGAGACTCCAGGATCCATATCTCGCTGCCAGCCGGCTCCTATATCCCGGAATTTGCTCAAATGCACGAGGAGGCAGCGGAACCTTCAGGCTCCTCTCAAACGCACATCAGCGAGAGTCACCTCTTCGCGGAGTCTGCCCACGAGATTCGCTCAGCGGAGGAGATTCCTTCATCGGCTCTGGCCACAAGCTCTTCCCACTTGGGTCGAGGAACGGAAGTGAGCGCCAACCCAACACTCAGGCTTCACAATGCTAAGTTGAGGCGCGTTTTGTGGGTGGCCCTCGCCGTGGTGATTGTGGCTTCGGCGATTGTGGGGTTGAGGTGGAGATACTTTGCGGCGCACCCGCAGACGGCTGTGGATGAGTTTTGGGGACCGGTTTTACACGAGCAAAAAACAGTTTTGATTTGCACCGGAGGCTCGGTCTTTCAGGACAACAAGTTTTCTGGCGTGCTTACTGCGGGGAAGGATATTGAGTACCCATTCGTGTCCATGCAGATTGCCAATGCCATCGCGCAGCTTAGCGGGCTGATGGAACGTTTCGGAGCGACCGCGCAACTGCTGTCCTCGCCCACGACGCCGCTCACCGATCTCCGCGAGCAGTCAGTTGTTCTGCTGGGTGGTTATAACAACCAATGGGCCATGCGTTTATTGCAATCGCAGCGCTTTCATTTCACGCCGGAGCCGGTTGAGTCGATCGTGGATCAGATGCAACCGCAGGTTCACTGGCTACGCGATAAGACACTGCCCTACTCAAGCGCTGACGATTATGCGGTCGTGGCGCGGTATCGCGATGCAACGACGGGTAGTTGGGTCGTGGTGCTGGCGGGACTGGGCCGCAATGGGACGGAGGCCGCCACGCAATTTGCAACGAGCCCGCACTACATGCAACAGCTCAAGGATCAATTGGGAAAAGACTTCGCGAACCGGAACGTAGAGGCAGTCTTGAGAGTCCGTGTCATTGATGGGAAGACCGGAGCACCGTCCATCCTGGCCGTTCATATGCAGTGAATCACTTGCATTGAATTTTGGCTGCAGAACGATTTGTGCCGTTAAATCCAGAGAAGCGGCTGGCGGATCGGGTAGTTTCTGATGATCTCTCTGTCTGTAGGGTCGGGATTCAGCACCTTCCACAGATCAACATACTTCTTCTCGTGGCTGGCGATGCCCGCGAACAGCAGCCCAGGCGAACGAACCGGCAGCGCATCGAAATGTTCGACATCCTTCGCCCATTTCCAAGCGCTCTTGTCTTTGATAAAGGGATAGATGAACTCCGCCGCCTTCGAGAGGCCGCGGCCATCCGTGAGTTGAAAGGAAGGAGGATCGGGCGTGAGGCCACGAAGAGACTGGCAGAGACCCGCCATTACATCGAAGTTGAAGATGGAATAGCTGTAGGGCTTGGTCCGTTTGAGTTCTCTTGGAAACGATCCATCAAGTCCCAACTGATTGGGCAGCAGAGTCTCGCGATAACGGCTATACACGTCATTCCGAGTCGCCTCATTGCCTACCAGGCGCGCGAATTCAGCGGCCTGGAGCGCCCAGCACATGGCGTGGTTGTTGGTTGTGTCGCGCTCCGCCTTGCCGCGGTCGCTCGTCGATAGCCAATCGAGATAACTGCTGAACCAGGCGTTCACCGCGGCGGCGTCCTGGGCATTGAGCATTTTAGGCGTCAGAAGACTTGCAGCGCGAGCCACTTCAACCAGGTGGAGTGTGTCGATGATGCCGATCGAGCGGCCCGTTGAAACCCCTTGAACAGCTTGAGCGAACATCAAGTCGGGATTCATGCGGGTTTGAGGAGTGACAAACCAGGCGCGGAGATGATCGATGGCGCGTTCGGCAAATCGTTTGTCTCCGGTGAGGGCCCAGGCTGCAGTCAGGGCCGGCATCTGAATCGAGAGGGCCACCATCACCTTGCGATGGTCGTTGAAGTTGTCAGGATTGCTTTCACCGTCGCGGTTGATATATGGGCCGTTGGGGTTATCGGGATTTGGCCAGAAGTAGTCCGCCTGGGAGTAGAAATCGTGGAGCCCACCTGCGCTGCGCTTTGTAGGGAAGGCCGTAATCGTCAGAGGCGTCTCAGAGAGGTAGCGCGCCCCCGTGGCCAGTATCCGGTCGCGATCCGTCTCGGCGACGAGCCGGAAAGCATCGGAACGAGTGGACGTGGCGGGCAAACCAAAGGCCAGAGTGGCGGCTGCGGCACAGCTGGTTGCCGTTGCGGCTTTTAAGAAATCTCTTCTATCGAGTGCGTTTGTGCGATGCATTTTCCTCGTCCATGCTCATTTCCTAGAGCTTTTTCGAATTATTTTTCATGAGCGGTGCAGGTAGCCCATTCCGTAACCGAAGAAAGCTAGACCTCCCAAATGAATTCTGGCAAGTGACTCACCGTTTGTCACCTCTCAAGTATCTGTTGGGAAGGTCACGCTTTGCGACCGAATTGTGAGTTCCGTTTTTCGGCGGCCTCCTGGCCATTGGATAGATGCACTTCTTCGAACAGGGCTGGGGCCTCTCGAAAATTTAGATCCAGCGTCAAGAAAGGTTGTGCCAAACGCTACATGCAACAGGTCAGCGTTCACGTTTGGCAGACAACTCTGACAGATCGACCAAAGCTAACCCGATTTTGATGCTGAAACGACACGGGACAGCCGGAGCGCGATAGCGGGCGCGCTTGAAGCTGATGTATTATGGCGCTTCTGTTCTTATGGTGACCTTAATCGATGTAAAGCGGAGTTTCAAAGAATGATCGCAATGAAGGAATGCAGGATGGCCATGGCGGCAAGATTGAGGGAAATGATGAAGCAGATTACATTGATCCTGGTCACATTGGCCGGACTTGCGGGGCTAACATTGAGCGGGCAGATCGCGCAGCCGAAGGCTCCAGAAGCGGCGGCGACCGCGACACCTTCGTCTGTGGACAGGGCAGCATCGGGGGATTCTCCGGACGACCCGGGTCCACTGGCAACGGATCTTTCCCCTGCAATCACGCACGCTGACATCAGCAAGGTTACGCGCAAGGTGGCTGACTGGGAGCTGGCGCGGACAGAGGAGACGTTCAATCAGCAGTGGACCTATGCGGCTTTGTACGACGGCATGCTGGCGGCGTCAAAGACGACCGGCGATCCGCGCTATCACGATGCAATGGTCAGGATGGCGCAGCGCTTCGACTGGAAGCTTCCGGATAAGAGATTTCCTCATGCTGATGACATGGCGCTGGGGCAGTCCTATATGGATCTCTACCTGGAGACGCGCGACCCCGCGAGGATGGCCGATACCAAGGCTGTCTTGGACCAACTGGTCGTCCGTCCCGATGACCCCTTAAAGCTGCTGTGGTGGTGGTGCGACGCATTATTCATGGCCCCCCCGGTGCTGGCCAAGATGTCTGTCGCAACCGGTGACCGGCGCTACCTGGACACGATGGATCGTGAGTGGTGGCTAACTTCAGCGAGTCTTTATGATCCGGCGGAACACCTGTATTTTCGCGATAGCAGGTACTTCACGCAGAAGCAAGACAACGGTCAGAAGCTCTTCTGGGCCCGCGGGAACGGATGGGTGATGGGCGCGCTGGCAAAGGTACTCGAGGTCATGCCGAGCGACTATCCGAGCCGAGGGAAGTACATTGCGCAATACAAGGAGATGGCCGACCGCATTGCTTCGATTCAAGGCAAGGACGGCCTGTGGCGCAGCGGACTGTTGGATCCGGAAGCGTACGATCTTCCAGAAGTTTCAGGGTCAGCGTTCTTTACGTACTCGCTGACGTGGGGCATCAACCACGGCGTGTTGGACCGGACCCGGTTCGAGCCGGTCGTAGAGCGGGCCTGGGCCGGAATACTTAAGCATGTCTATGCGGATGGACGCCTGGGGTCGATCCAGCCCATCGATGGGCAGCCGGGCAAGTTCAAGCTCTCGGCGAGTTACGTGTACGGAGTGGGCGGCTTTCTACTAGCGGGATCAGAGCTTGACGCGCTGGCGAAGGGCGCAGCTGGGCAGCGACCGCGCATTACAGGCATCTCGCATGTAGGGTATTTCATCTCCGACCTGCCCAAAGCCATGGTCTTCTGGCACGATCTACTCGGCTTTGACGAGTATTTCAAGATCAACAAGACAGGCACCGATGAGGCGCGAATCGCGTTCGTCAAGATCAACGACCACCAGCACATTGAGCTATTCAACGAAGCGCCGACCTCACCACCGAACATGCTGAGCCACGTCTGCTTCACAGTCGACGACATTGAGCAGATGCGCGCCTACCTCCGCGCCAAGGGTTTTGACGTGAAGCCGGGTAACGGCGCCATGACACACGCGGGCGACTACGCCTTCGAGATCAAGGACCCGGACGGCACGCTCATCGAGTTTGTTCAGAGCCTACCCGCGGGAAGGGAAGCACAGGCGGCCGGCAAGTTCATGCCGGCCACTCGGATCGCGACCAGCATCTATCATGCGGGATTCCTGGTGGGGAACAGCGAGAAGTCGATCGCCTTCTACCACGACATTCTAGGTTTCAAGGAGACCTGGCGTGGCGCAAGCGACCCAAAAGAGCTGAGTTGGATCAACATGCAGGTTCCTGATGGCAGTGACTACGTGGAGCTTATGCTCTACAGCAAAATGCCGGCGAGCTTCGGAGGGAAGAACCACATCTCGCTCCTCGTCCCTGATGTGCAAAAGGCGATTGAAGAACTTGGGACTCGATCCTCATTCAAAACTTATGGCAAGCCCTTAGATATGCATGTGGGAAAAAACGGCAAGCGCCAGGTCAACCTCTTCGATCCGGACGGGACGCGGGTTGAACTCATGGAGGCCACGACGGTCGACGGCAAGCCGGTCCCGTCTTCGAGCGCACCGCCGCCGACGCGCGAGTAGGCAGAATCAGTTCAATTAAAGTTTGACCTAAGCTGGCGATGCTGAAATTCGTGGACTTCGGTGATAGTCCCGCGAAGGGGGATTTGGTCCCCGCGAATGACCGTGCAGCTCTTTTTCGGCGATCGGATCGAACTCAGGCGAAACTCACAATCAATGAGTAGTATTGTGTATGCGACACGTTGCTGGTGCTCATTGCGCTTTCGACCGGCTTTTGCTGGACAATGATGACCTTGAGATTTCCATGTAGATGAACTCCTGCAACGATGGCGTCAAAGCAGATGACCATCTTCGCCAAACGGCGAGCGAACTCATCGAGCTGCCAGGATTCTGGGTCGTTGATTGAAGAGTTGGGTCAAAAATGCCGATTTTACTCTCAATGCTGCGCAAAGCAATTTCGGCCGGATTAGCCGTCTTGACGATAGGAGGGGCGGCACTGTGCGCGCAGGATTTCAGTTTCCGCAGCTTTGGGGTTACGGAAGGCCTGAATAACCTCGTCGTTAGGAGAATTTTTCAGGACACAGTTGGATTCATTTGGGTAAGCACTGAAAACGGGATCTTCAGGTATGACGGGGATCGTTTTGAGGCCTTTGGAGCGGCCCAGGGAGTTCCGTCGAATTCAGGCGCGGCGTTTGGCGAAGCGCCGGATGGTTCTCTCCTTGCCGGTGGAAACTTTGGACTCTACCATCTTGTGGGCAACCGCTTTGAGAAGTTTCCCATCGCTTTCAAGACAATTGCGTGGGCCCAAGGCATCCAATCGGATGGGAAAGGGCACACTTACGTTGGCACCGACGGCGGGCTCCTGGAGCTCTATTCCGAAGCTGGGCAGGAGCAATTCGCGGTGCGCAGCTTTGCCAGGCCCCAGGGAACATCCGGGGCGGGCGCATCCGGGATTCTGATCGATGGCGATGTCGTGTGGTACGGCTGCGGGCACGAGCTTTGCAGGATGGATGGAAATGGCACACGAGTTTTCTCACGGGAGAGCGGACTTCCGGACAAGGAAATGCAGGTCATCCAGAAGGACGGCGTTGGCAATCTCTGGGTGCGAGCCCGGAATGGCGGGGTTTTCGAATGGCCCGCAGGCAAGGCCAAGTTCATCAGGCCACAAACGCCGATTCCAGCTGAAGACGTCGGTGCTGTTCCGGCCGTCGATAGCGGCGGGCGGATTCTGCTTCCGTCTTCGGACGGTTTGCTGATTGGGGACGAGAAGGGCTGGCAAAAGATTGATCGGGCAGCCGGCCTTCGAGGCACGGTGTATTCGGCTTTCGAGGATCGGCAACACACTCTGTGGATTGGGCTGGCCGGGCGCGGGATCGTGAAATGGCCTGGGTACCGCGAGTGGGAAAGCTACTCCACCGAAAGCGGCCTTACCAGCGACCTGGTGTACGAGATCCTCCCACGCGAGGATGGGTCCGTCCTGGTTGCCACCGAGGCTGGGCTGTTTCGCGGAGTTCGGCGGCCATTCGGCATGAAGTTCCAAAGTGTTACGGGGTTGAATGGTTTTGCGGTCCACAGCCTGCGCAGGGCGCCGAATGGAGACCTTTGGATTGGGACTGAGGCGCGAGGCGTGGCCCGCATCGATGCGCGGACAAGCAGACCGGAGTGGTTTGGCGAAGGTCAAGGTCTTGGCGGAAGAGCGGCCTACACGCTTCTCTTCGATCAGCAGCAACGGTTGTGGGCAGCCACTGAGGCAGGGCTGTTCATGTCCGGTGCCCCCTACCGGAGCTTTTCACGCATCACAGAATTGCCATCGACGCGGATATGGGCGGTTGCCGCGGGCACGGATGGGACGATCTGGGCCGGAGGCACGGGAGGTTTGTTTGAGTTTGCTCAAGGCCGCTGGAAGAACCTCACCCACGCTGACGGCTTGAGTAATACGGAAGTGCTTTCCCTCGGAGCGGGGCCTGACGGGTCAATGTGGGTCGGTTACCGGTTCGGAGGGGGCATTGATCGCGTCCAGCCGCAGGCTGGACGCGTTGCGATTCAAAAGGGCGTCCAAAGGATTGGAAGTGATGGACTTGTTTACTTTCTTGACTTCGACGTAAAAGGACGGTTATGGGCGGGCACTGAGCGCGGGGTTGACATGTGGGATGGCGCCCGCTGGAGCCACTACGACACGAACGACGGCCTGGCCTGGGATGACTGCAACCTGAACTCGTTTGCGGAAGAGCCGGACGGCACAGTCTGGATTGGAACCGGAGGCGGCCTCTCTCGCTTCAAGCCGCTACCGCGTCCTGCCCAGGAAGCTCCGCTTGAAGTTGTTTTTACCAGACTCTTGATTGGCCAGACGGATGTCTCAGGGCTCCACGATCCGGCATTCGGCATCCATTCCAACTCTTTCGTCGCGAGATATTCCGCACTGAATGCTTCTCGTGCCAACGGAGTAGTTTTCCGGTACCGGTTGGGCGGCGCTACGTCAAGCTGGACAGAGACCAGCCAGCGGGAACTGCAGTTTGCAAACCTGGCGCCAGGGGACTACGAGATCGAGGTCGAAGCGAAGGAAGGCGACGGGGAGTGGAGCGGGCAGAGCGCGCAGTTTCCATTCAGAATCCTCACTCCGTGGTATTCAACCTGGTGGTTTATAGCTCTGTGCGTATTGATCCCGCTTTCAATTGCGGGCGGAACGCTGCGGCTGCGCTTACTGGGCGCTCAAAGAAGAGAACGTGAGCTGGTTCTGCTGGTTGAGGAGAAGACCGCGGACCTGCGCCGCGCCAATGAGGAACTGGTGCTGCTGTCGTTTACCGATCCTCTGACCGGACTTGCGAACAGGCGTGTGTTTGACCAGACCCTCGATCGCGAATGTGCACGCATGAGCAGGACTGATTCCTCATTGTCGCTTTTGAGCATTGATGTGGATCATTTCAAAGCGCTGAACGATTCACAAGGCCATCAGAAGGGTGACGATTGCCTGGTGGTGCTTGGGGCTGAGCTGACGCGGCTTTGCCGGCGCGAGGTGGACCTGGCCGCTCGCTGTGGAGGCGAGGAGTTCGCGATCATTCTTCCGGAAACACCGGCCTACGGCGCCGAGAAATTTGGCGAATGTATACGCCAGGGGATTGCCGCTCTGAAGTTGCCTCATCCTGCATCCCCTGTTGCTCCGTTTTTGACCGTGAGCGTGGGTGTGGCAACGGGCACAAAGGACTGGTGCAGCACTCGCGAAGCGCTTGTGGCTGCTGCCGACAAGGCACTCTACGCTGCAAAAGAGGCCGGTCGGAATCGGATATGCATAGCCCAGTCTGCGCCTCTTGTGGCAGGCAACGCGGAGCGTTCGGCGACCGATGCGGATTGAAATAGATGCCCTACGGCTGGTGCGGAATACCGCGGATCCGACTACTTGATGCAACAATATGGAGGCCGTGCACTACTGTCGCGATTCAGCCATCGGGTACTGCTTGCCGAACCGCTTCCGCCAGACAGGATTTCCGACACGCCAACAATTTCCAGCAAAGTTGAGTTGCCAACGACAACGTTTCTGTCTAGAGCAATTTCGGAATACAGTAAGCGTCCTGATCTCCCCTCTTGGCTTAGGTAAGGAGTGGTCCTTGAAGTGCC
>OBLU010000538.1_pt1 | contig 35653 bp, 29 predicted proteins | sample 1518681 | NCBI WGS metagenome assembly OBLU01 (sample SAMEA3539304, study PRJEB22396) | soil metagenome | biome: tundra; feature: field; material: soil | place: USA | collected 2010-05 | depth 0.15 m
TGTGCTCTTCCGATCTGCGGAATCCTGGCGCGGCATTGACTTCCAAAACTGCACCACCATTTTCAAACAAAGAAGTTTTGAGATCAGAAGCCATTACGTCTATTCCACAAATATCCAAACCAATAATTTTTGCTATTCTTTCAGCCAGGAAAATATTAACCGGGTGCACCTCATCAGTCACATCTGTGGAGGTTCCCCCTGTACTAAGATTAGCAGTTGGCTTTAGTATAACACGCTCTCCTTTTGCAGGTATTGTATTGAGGGTGTACCCTGCATCATCCAGCATTTTTTGTGTGAATCCATCCACTTTTATTTGGGTTAATACTTTTTCATGACCATACCCTCTTCGAGGATCCATGTTGACTTCATCTACCAGCCATTGAATAGAATGCTTACCATCTCCAATAACGGAGGCGGGTGTTCGCAATGATGCACAAATAAATTTGTAATTAATAACCAGCATTCTAAAATCAAATCCCTGGATAAATTTCTCACAAATAACATTGCGGCCATATTCCCTGGCTGCGGCCAATGCTATCTCTGCCTGTCCTTTATTAGTAATATTGGTTGTAGCCCCTTTCCCGTGATTCCCGTCAATTGGTTTAATCACCATGGGAAAACCCACTGAATCAATTGCGGCTTGTACATCTTCATCACTGTAAAGAATAATTCCTTTTGGTACCGGAATTTCCGCCGCACTTAAGAGATTTTTGGTTTCTTCTTTATCACCAGCAATATCAACTGCTATGCTGGAAGTGGTGCCGGCTACCGTTGCTCTGATTCTTTGCTGGTGGATGCCATAACCCAGTTGAACCAGACTTTGTTTATTCAACCTGATGTAGGGAATTCCGCGCCTTTCGGCTTCTTCAACAATGCTGCCGGTTGAAGGTCCAAGCCGCGTATCTTCCCTTATCTCTCTCAATTTCTGAACATCTTCCTCAAGATTATATGGTGAATGATCAATTAAGGATTGTACCAGGTGAAAGGCAGATTTTGCAGCAAATACACCAGCATCTTCTTCCATATAATCAAATACTACAAAATATTCTCCCGGTTTGCCGGTACTTCTTGTTCTTCCAAATCCCATATCCATTCCGGCAAGGGTTTGCAGTTCTAATGCAACATGCTCAATAACGTGCCCCATCCAGGTGCCCTCGGCAACGCGGGATAAAAACCCTCCTGCCACGCTTTCACTGCAGCGGTGTTCATAAAGAGAGGGTAATAAATTTTCAAGCTGTTCTTTAAACTCGGGAAGTTTGTTAGTTGGTAATTGTTCCATTTCCTCAAGATCAATCTTCATTTGTATAAGTTTTGGCCTTCTTATGCTCCAATAGTTGGGACCACGCATGATCTTTATTTCAATAATTTTCATAAAAATGTTAATAATATTTCCATAAATGTATTAAGGATTTCTCTCAATAAGCGTGTCCGCGAAAGGTAATATTAAATCATTACCATCAAATCAACATTGCTATACAATCTGTTTATCACATTTCCGTTACTTTTGTTGATATTAATTTTGACAGTAAAGGCTTATTAAATACTAACCCTTATAAGTATTGAAAATGAAGCACATCTGTTTACCTCAAAATAGAATGCATGCAAAATCCGCTGGGAAAACTATTTGCCATTGGTGGTGCTGAAGACAAAGGAGTTGATCTGGAGAAAGGGGAAATGGCCCGCAATAATCTTAATTTTTTTGAACTTGGTATTCTGCGTCGTATTGTAGAAGAAGCGGGAGGTCCGGAGATCAGAATGGAAGTAATCACTACCGCTTCCGTTATACCTCATGAAGTAGGTGAAAATTACCTGAATGCTTTTGGGAAAATAGGTTGTACCAATATTGGATTAATACCCATTCGCAACAGGGCAGATGCTATGGAAAAAGAATACCTGGAACGTTTGAAAAAATGTGATGCCATCATGTTTAGCGGCGGAAATCAACTAAGATTATCCGCAACTTATGGCGGAACGGAATTTTTGGAAATTGCCCTCGAAAGATATCATAAGGAAATAAATTTTGTCGTAGCCGGCACATCTGCGGGAGCAATGGCCATGAGCAACACAATGATTTATGAAGGTAATGCTACATCTGCACACCTGAAGGGTGAAGTGAAAATAACCACAGGGCTAGGTTTTATGGATGACGTTATTTTTGACAGTCATTTTGAAAAACGGGGAAGATTTGGAAGACTTTCGCAGGCAATTGCAAGCAATCCGTCAGCAATTGGAATAGGACTTGGAGAAGATACCGGCATGTTCATTAAGGATGGGAACGTGATGGAAGCGATTGGAAGCGGCCTCGTCATGATCATTGACGGACATGATATTATTCATAATAATATAGGCGACATCCCCGATGGTAATCCGATAAGCGTTGAAAACTTTAAAGTTCATTTTTGTGAAAAAGGAAATGGGTTCTTGCTTAAAGAAAGAAAATTTATTCCGGACATAAAAGGTTATTTAAACGAAAAACCTGCATCCGGCAAGCTTAAGAAGGCTATTTAGCCTGATCAGAATAGTTAGAATCATATCGTCTTTATCAGGAAATAATTCTTTTTCCCTTTTTGCACCAGCAGGTATTTTTCATTCAGGAGCATTTCCACATTTACCCTAGCATCATCGGAAGTAATCTTTTCTTTATTAATAAAAACTCCACCGCCTATAAGCATTTTTCTTGCTTCCCCCTTACTGGGGAAAATTTTTGTGTCAGACAAAAATGAAATAAGGTCAACATAATTTTTAAAAATCTCCTTCTTGACCTCTATAAAGGGAACACCTTCCATAACCTGAAGCAACTGGTCTTCGTTTAATCCTTTTAGTGTTTGTGCAGTATCATTGCTAAATAAAATTTCAGAAGCTTTTACTGCAAATTCGTAATCCTTCCTGGAATGAACAAGGCAGGTAATTTCCTCTGCAAGCTTCTTCTGCAATATCCGCAAGTGTTCTTTTCCGTTATGTTCCTTTACCAAATACTCTATTTCTTCTCTTGATAAAAAAGTAAAAATTTTAAGAAACTTTTCTGCATCCTCATCAGTAGTATTGAGCCAAAACTGGTAAAAGCTATATGGTGATGTTTTATCCGGACTTAACCAAACATTACCTTTTTCGGTTTTGCCAAATTTTCCACCATCTGGTTTTGTTAGTAATGGGCAGGTAAATGCATATGCCTCACCGCCGCTTTTCCGCCTTATTAATTCCGTTCCGGTAACTATGTTGCCCCACTGATCACTTCCGCCAAACTGGAATTTGCAGTTCATATTTTTGTAAAGCCAATAAAAATCATTTCCCTGAACCAACTGGTAAGAAAATTCTGTAAAGCTCATTCCGCTCTCACTTTCAAGCCTTTTGCGAACGCTGTCTTTTGCCATCATGTAATTAATTGAAATATGTTTTCCGACGTCGCGTATAAAATCAAGGAAAGAAATTTCTTTGAACCAATCATAATTATTTACGATTTCAGCGCTATTATTTTTATTGGAATTGAAATCAAGAAATTTGCTTAATTGCTTTTTAACTGCTTCTACGTTATGATTCAAAACATCCTCGCTTAATAAATTCCGTTCCTCACTTTTCCCGGAGGGATCACCAACCATTCCCGTTGCTCCACCAACCAATGCAATTGGCTTGTGGCCAAAATTTTGCAAATGCATCAAGACTATTATTGGAATAAGGCTGCCAATATGAAGGCTATCTGCAGTAGGATCAAAACCCACGTATCCTGCAGTGGGTTCTTTCAAAAGTTGTTCCTCAGTACCAGGAATTATATCCTGTATCAATCCGCGCCACTTTAATTCCTGAATTAAGTTTTTCATATTATTTGAAAAAGAGAAAATACGACAGTTTAATCTGAAAAGTTCAAAAATAGCTTACAAATCCGTATTTTGATAATTTGTGTTTTAAGTTTCCAATTTTATTATCATATCATAATTGCACAAAAAGGTTAGCATAATTCTTTCCAGGAAATGACAATGCAATGGCAGGAAATAATTTTTTATTGAAATATGATAAAAATCCGTGGCAATGACGATTATTTCCAGGTTAACTGAATAGATAAGTTTTTCTTAATTTTAGTCCGTTTTAAGCTATTTGAAATGCAATATAAGCCGCGAAAACCCGTTTTAAATAGCTTAAATCCTTGCAGAAACTTTGAATTAATTTGATTTTCCCCCATATGAGAATTTCCCTGCTTGCCAAGATAGTAGTAGTGTTGATTTTACCTGTTTCCGGATTTGGGCAATTCAGGATATATTCAAATGAATTTTTAAATATTGGAGCCGGTGCCCGGGGATTAGGTATGGGAGCAGCTCAAACTGCCAGTGTTTCTGATGGTACAGCCGGCTACTGGAATCCTGCTGCGCTAACAGGTGTACAAGACAATTCTTCCATCAGCCTGATGCATGCCAGTTACTTTGATGACATTGGGAAATATGATTTCGGAAGTTTCGCTATCCCAATCAATGACAATAAGAGAACATTAGGTTTTTCCATATTACGTTTTGCTGTAGATGATATTCCTAATACGCTATTCCTTGTTGAACCGGACGGTAGCATTAACTATGGCAATATCACAACATTTTCTTCAGCAGACTATGCATTCTTATTATCATTTGCACAAAAAGTGAGGGATGATGATGATTTCAAGATAAGCTTTGGCGGTAACGCAAAAATTATATATCGGAAAGTGGGGCATTTTGCGACAGCTCTGGGATTTGGGTTTGATGCAGGATTTAAGATGCAGAAAAAAAGATGGACTCTTGGCATCGTCGCAAAAGACATTACTACCACCTTTAATGCCTGGTCGTTCAATTTTACAGATAAAGAACAGCAGGTACTATATCTGACCGACAATAACATCCCGGTGAAGTCAACTGAACTTACTGCTCCAAGTTTAATGATCGGAAATTCTTACAATTTCAAATTAAGTCCAACAGTAAACCTTTTGGCTGAAGCAGACTTGAATTTCACTTTCGATGGTAAAATGAATACAGTGATTAGTGGAAACATTGTAAGTGTAGACCCAAGGTTGGGAATAGAAGCTTCCCTAAAAGGGATATTTTTTATAAGGGCCGGTGTATATAATTTCCAGAAAGCGCTGGCTGACGGAGACACGACTAACCAGAAAAGAGTATGGATCTACCAGCCAAGCATAGGGGCTGGATTTAAAATCAAAAATGTGAGGTTTGATTACGCTTTTTCTAACCTTGCCAATCAATCGAATCCATTATACACAAATATTTTTTCTTTAAGATTTGATCTTGCAAGGAAGGAACATAATTAAGGCAATACACAAACCGATGAAGAGAGTTTTCATAATATTATTGTTATTCATTTCGGCTGACGCATTCGCTCAAACGTATAGTAATAGTTGGATTGATTATACCAAAACTTATTACAAATTTACTGTTGGAGCAACAGGTCTTTATAGAATTCCTCAATCTGTTCTTAATTCGCAGGGGCTTGGTAATATTCCTGCAGAGCAATTCCAGTTATGGAGAAATGGCGAGCAGGTTAGTATTTATACTACGGTACCTACCGGACCATTAGGCGCATCAGATTATATAGAGTTTTGGGGACTTATGAATGATGGCAAAACTGATACCAAGCTCTATCTCAATCCCGACTATCAATTATCAGATTATTACAGCCTGGAAACCGATAGTTCCGCATATTTTTTAACTGTAAATCCTTCCGGAGGGAATTTGAGATTTACAAATGCTCCGAATAATATTAGCGGCAACACGCTTCCTGCTGAGCCTTATTTTATGAATTCAAGATCTGTATACTACAGAAATAAAATCAATCCGGGATTAGGTTTACCACTTGGGGAATATGTATACTCTTCTTCCTATGATATTGGTGAGGGATGGACCTCTAATGATGTTGCCTCCGGTAGTACGTATGCATTAAATTATTATTTTGACAGTTTGAATATGTATACCGGGGGCCCGCCTGCATCTTTTTATTACGCTATTGCAGGAAATGCCTTGAATACAAGAAATATTGCTGTTCAATTTTATAACAATGTTGTTGACAATCAGGCGATGAATAATTTTACCTACCTTAAAAAACAGGTTTCAAATATTCCGGCCAGCTATCTACCAAGCCCGGATCATTTACTAATAAGCATTCAGGATATTTCATCGGTTACTACAGACAGAATAGTAGTATCAACTTTTACCCTGACCTATCCAAGCCAGTTTAATTTTAATAACGCTACAAATTTTGCCTTTCAGCTCCCTGCTACCTCATTGGGAAATTACCTTGTGATTAGTAATTTTATTTCCGGAAGTGCTAATCCGGTTTTACTTGACCTTACTTCAAATTTGCGATACGCAGGGGATGTTACTTCCATTCCAGGTAAAGTACAATTTGTTTTGCCGCCTTCCTCTGCCCCGGTGAGACAATTTGTGTTGATTAGCGAAGATCCATCTGTGGTAAAAACGATCACCACGATGACTCAAAGGAATTTTGTTAATTATGGCGTTGCGGGAAACCAGGGTAATTATGTTATAATCAGTAATTCTGCACTATTTAATAATGGTGCCGGAGTAAATTATGTGGATTTATTCAGGGCCTACAGGAGTTCTGCAGCCGGAGGAGGTTTCAACACGAAGGTTTATAACATTGATGATTTAACCGACCAATTCGCTTATGGAATTAAGAAGCACCCCGCAGCCATAAAGGATTTTATTCAATTTGCAATGAATACATTTTCCGCGAAACCGCAATATGTTTTTCTCATTGGCAAAGGAATAACGTATGATGCTTACAGAACAAACCAAACTAGCATATATGACGACCAATTAAACCTTATCCCAACTTTTGGAAGCCCGGCATCAGATATATTACTTGCCTCTCCATATGGAGTCACCACACCCAGTGTGCCAATAGGCAGGCTCAGCGCAGTGTCTGGAAATGAAGTAAGCAATTATTTGCAAAAAATGAAAGAATATGAGCTGGCTCAGTCTTCAGGCATACAGACGGAGGCCCAAAAGTTATGGATGAAAAACGTTGTACATGTAACCGGCGGCAGCGATAGCTCCGAAACTGAACTTTTTAATTTCTACATGAGCCAATATGCAAATATTATTGCAGATACTCTGTTCGGTGGCAATGTATCCTCTTTTGCCAAAACATCCAATTCTGCTGTGCAGTTACTGGCAGGCGAACAAATTACTCAATTATTTAACGAGGGAATCGGAATACTGTCCTATTTTGGACATTCATCATCAAATCTTCTTGCATTTAACTTAAGCGATCCCACAAGTTATAACAACCCTGGCCGGTATCCATTTTTCTGCGTTAGTGGTTGTACGGCTGGTAACAATTATATCTTCGACACAACAAGAATTACCCAGAATAATTTATCTATTTCAGAAAATTTTGTCCTAGCCAGTGAACGGGGAAGTATCGGATTTTTTGCAAGTTCAAGCCTTGGAGTACCTCCCTACCTCTACAGTTATGATATTAATTTTTACAACCAGGTTGGAGTAACAAATTATGGTAATACCGTTGGGAATGATATTAAGAATACGATTATAAATTTAGGTGGCAACAATAACTCAATAGATTACCTGACCAGGTGTAATATGGAAGCTTTAAATCTAAACGGTGATCCGGCGCTCAAGATTAATCCACAGGCAAAGCCGGACTATGTTATAGAGAGCCCCGATGTATTAGTAAATCCAGCCTTCATTTCTGTATCCCAATCAAGTTTTCAATTACAAGCCAGAGCTTTTAATATAGGTAAAGCCATTAACGACTCCATAAATTTCCAGGTAAAAAGAACTTATCCTAATGGCACATCGGCAGTTATTTATACTAAAAGAATTCCCGGTATAAGGTATGCAGATTCAATAAATATTTCAATTCCGATTATCGCCACAAGAGATAAGGGTGATAATAAATTCTCTGTAACTATAGACGCCAATAATGAAGTTGATGAAATGTCTGAAACCAATAACAGCATTACTGTTGATGTTTATATTTACGAAAATGAAGCGGCGCCTGTATATCCCTATAACTTTGCAATTATAAATACAGACAATCAAAAATTATATGCTTCTACAGCCAATCCATCCAGTCCTTCACAAAGTTATAAGATGGAGATTGACACAACACAATTGTTTAATTCAACCCAAATGGTGAGCAAGAGTTTAACTGATCCCGGTGGTATTCTTGAATTTGATCCCGGATTCAATTATAAAGATAGTACTGTTTACTACTGGCGTGTGGCGCTGATACCTGCCTCTGGTTTGACTTCAGATTATCATTGGAACAACGCATCATTTATTTATCTGTCAAATAGTTCTCCCGGCTGGAATCAATCCCAATATTATCAGCATTTAGCTTCAGATACTTTGGATATTAGCCTGGATAGCGCTTCAAGACAGTGGAAGTATGCTTCGGTTAATAATGTGATAGAATCCAAAGACGGTGTATTTCCTACGGCGGCAAGTGTGGCCACAGATTTCGAATCAAATGTGAATGGAGCTGCCTTTGTGGAAAGTGTGTGTGGTATTTCAGGAATTATTTTCAATGTGCTCGATCCGATAAGCCTTAAACCGTGGTATAATGTTTTGGGCGGAACGTCAGGCCAGTATGGAAGCGACCCTGTGTGCGCAAGTAACAGGCTTGCAAATTTTCAATTTAACCTTCTTGATCCCAATAAACGGAAAGCGGCAGCAAATTTTCTCAGGGATTCTGTTCCTAATAATTTTATTGTAATTGCACGAAATATTTCAGGGACAGATTCTACAACGAATACTTATGCTTCCAATTGGCTGGCAGATAGTACTACCTTAGGTGCTGGCAATACTCTCTATGATGCCTTACACTCGCAAGGGTTTGTTTTGATTGATTCTTTTTACAAGCCAAGAGCATTTATTTTTATGTATCAAAAAAATAATCCGGCTTTTCAACCAAATTTCATTTTCTCGCAGGGTATTTATGATAAAATTATTTTAACTCATGCCTTTTTAGCTCCCGATTCTGTTGGATATATAACCTCTCCTGTATTTGGTCCTGCATTACAATGGAAACAAATGCATTGGCGAGGCAGTAGTCTGGAACCTAACTCACCAGATAACCCCATTGTTCAGATTATTGGTATTGACACGTTGGGCAATGCAACCACTTTGTTTAATGTTGATAAAACTATGCAGGATGTAGACATTTCTTCTGTGAGTACATCCAGGTATCCGTTTATGAAACTTAAAATGAGGAATATAGACAGCGTGAAATTAACTCCTTACCAATTATCCTACTGGAGATTGAATTTTAACCCTGCCCCTGAAGGAGCTGTGGATCCAAGCCTGTTTTTTACTACAAAAGACACGTTGAACCAGGGTGAAATTCTTCACTTTGGAATTGCCTTTAAGAATATAAGTCCTACTGCGTTTGACAGCATGAAAGTTAACATCTCTGTAATTGACAATAGCAATGTTACTCATGTACTCCCCCTAAAAAGGCAAAAGCTGCTTATTAGCGGAGACACTATCGCCCTCAGATATGATATCGATACGCATAATTATTCCGGGGCCAATACTTTGTTTGTTTATTTTGATCCTCCTTATGATCAACCCGAACAATATTATTTTAATAATTTCATATATCAAAGTTTTTATGTAAAATCGGATCAAATAAACCCATTGCTTGATGTTACCTTTGATGGGGTTCATATATTGAATAGAGACATCGTTTCGGCAAAACCGCATATCCTAGTTGGCCTGAAAAGCCAAAGCCAATTTATTGCATTAACAGATACCTCGCTTATAAAGGTACAGGTTCAATTCCCCGACGGGTCACTCCATAATTATAAATTTGATAACGATACAATGCGATTTACCCCGGCTAATTTGGCAACGGGCCAAAATACCGCTACAATAGATTTTTTCCCCTCCTTCGCGACTCAGGACGGAGATTATGAATTAATTGTTTCAGGAAAAGATGCTGCAGGTAATACTGCAGGCCAAATGAATTACCAGGTTGATTTTAGGGTAATTAGTAAACCCATGATTTCAAATATGCTCAATTATCCAAATCCGTTTACAACATCTACCGCATTTGTATTTACGATAACAGGATCAGTAGTTCCTCAAAACATTCGCATCCAAATATTGACTATCACCGGAAAAGTGATCAAAGAAATCACGAAAGATGAATTAGGTCCGTTGCATATTGGCAGAAATATCACCGAGTATAAATGGGATGGATCTGATATGTTTGGACAAAAAGTTGCGAATGGAGTTTACCTTTACAGGGTTCTAACTAACCTTAATGGTCAATCGCTGGAAAAATTCACTGATAGTGGCGACAATACCGATCAATATTTTACAAAAGGCTATGGCAAGATGTACTTTATGCGATGACGAAAAGATAGTTAAAGAAAAGGCTGCTTTAAATGAAGTAGCCTTTTTTTGAAATTATCTGAAGTTATAATAGACAGTATTTTAACATTCAATTGAAAAAATATAATTGCAATAACTTCGCCATCTAATGAAATCTGAATTTTACGATGTAATTATTATAGGGGGCGGACCAATTGGCTTAGCATGTGGTATAGAAGCCAAAAAGTATAACTTAAAATATTGCATCCTTGAAAAAGGCGCATTGGTAAATTCTATTTATAATTACCCGGTTAATATGACCTTCTTCAGTACCAGTGAGAGGCTGGAGATAGGTGGTATTCCATTCGTCAGCAATAATGCAAAACCGACCCGAAGCGAAGCCCTTGAATATTACCGGAGAGTCGCCATATCTTCAAAACTGAATATTAAATTATTTGAAAAAGTTACACAGCTAAATAGGGATAAAGAATATTTCAATATTCAAACGACAAAATATGAATATCTGTCCAATTATATTATTATATCAACCGGGTTTTACGACTTACCTTACCTGCTGAATGTAAAAGGTGAAAATCTTGATAAAGTAAAGCACTATTATAAAGATCCACATTTTTATGCTTTTCAAAAAGTATTGATTGTGGGAGCAGCAAATTCTGCTGTGGACGCAGCCCTTGAAACCTGGAGGAAGGGTGCGGATGTTACTATGGTAATTCGAGGTGATAAAATAAGCGACCGTGTAAAATATTGGGTAAAACCGGATATTGAAAACCGGATCGCTGAAGGTTCCATTAAGGCTTTTTTTAATTCAACCGTTTCAGAAATCAGGGAACATGAGGTGGACATTAATACAACTGAAGGAAAAATAACGATTGAAAATGATTGGGTAATCGCCATGACAGGTTATCAACCTAATCTATCTTTCCTGCGGGACCTCGGAATTGAATTATCAATGGATGAAGTTAGTAAACCTACCTATAATGAAGAAAATTATGAAACCAATGTAAAAGGAATTTACCTTGCCGGGGTAATCTGCGGAGGAATGAATACTCACCGTCTTTTTATAGAAAACTCAAGGGAACACGCTGAGAAAATACTGGCTGATATAAGCAGAAAAATGAAACATGAAAGTGTTTAAATCTTTCCCTTTTCTCCCAAATGTTTTTCTCTTTTCAATATTTTCTTAAATCTTTTTTCGCTTAACGTATAGGTAAAATGTGTAGCTAAAAAACCTGCAAGAAGTGATAATCCAATAAGCAAGAAAATCAGATTACGTCCTCCCGTTTCCCATGCATTCGTAAATAACTTTGAAAGAAAGAAAATCACAAGGAATGATACAACGGTCCATGCAAAAGTGAATTGCACATAATATTTCGATTTTGGGCCGCTCTTTTGCTCAATCCAGTGGGTAATAAAATGTTTTTCCGAATTGCTTATCATAAGGTATTTCCAGTTTCAAATTCACCTTTCATATAAAAAACGCAACTGCCGCCGATGATTACCCTGTCTCCTTTTTGCTCACAATATATTGAACCACCACGCCTGGATAGCTGTAATGCAGTCATTTTATTCCTATTTAATTTCTTGCTCCAAAATGGAATCAACTGAGAATGAGCAGAACCGGTTACCGGATCTTCATCAATTCCCGCTGTAGGCGCAAAAAATCTGGAAACAAAATCCACTTTTTCTCCTTTTGCAGTAATTATTATTTTATATCCTGTTTGTTTTATTAAAGAAAAATCAGGGGAACAATTTCGTACTGCATCCTCATCCTGAAATTCTACCAGCAAATCCCTATTCTTAAATATTGACAAAATGTCTGTGCCTCCCAAGGCAGCTTTCAGATTTACCGGAGGATCGTTCAGTACTTCGGGTTGCCAGGAAGGAAAATCCATTTCAAAAAGGTTTCCGTTTTTCTTAACATGCAGGATACCACTTTGTGAACTGAATCTTATTTCAGGCCTGTCAAAATTCAAATAATTAAATAAAACAAATGCAGAAGCAAGTGTTGCATGGCCGCATAAAGTGATTTCCAATTCCGGAGTAAACCATCTTATCTCAAAATCCGCATCAGCTTTACCTGCTTCACAGGCAACAATGAAAACTGTTTCAGACAAGTTATTTTCTAGCGCTAATTTTTGCATCAGCTTTTCATCTATCCATTTTTCAAGAGGCACCACCGCAGCTGGATTCCCGGAGAATAGTTTATCAGTAAATGCATCAATTTGAAATAGGGTAAACTTCATGTTTTAATATTAATTTCTTCAAATAAATTTCCTGGCAGGCCTATAAAAACAAAATGAGATCAGGATTTACCATCCCTTTTATGAACATCAAAATATACCATGAGAAATGCTATTCAGCCATCATTTCATTGGCCACCCTAATTATGTCTTCCACGTTTGGCTTACTAAAATAATCACCATCACTACCATAAGAAGCCCGATGATCTTTTGCTGTAAGTGTTCTTGGAGAAACATCAAGCCACCGGTATCCGCCTTGTTCTTCCATTACTTTATTAAACATATAGGCCGCTGCTCCCCCAGGGACATCTTCATCGATAAAAAGGATCCTATTTGTTTTTTTTAACGACTCAAGAATCATGTGATTAATATCAAAAGGCAAGAGTGTTTGGACATCAATTATTTCGCAATCAATTTTCATCTTATCTAAAATTGCTGAAGCTTCCTTAACGAGACGCAACGTAGATCCATAAGAAACAACTGTTATATCATCACCGGCCTTAATGATTTCCGGGATACCTATTGGCACCCTATATTCAATTAAGTTTGACGGCAGCCTTTCTTTGAGCCTATAACCATTTAAACACTCAATCATTAATGCCGGGTCGTTACTTTGCATTAGCGTATTGTACATACCAACTGCCTGAACCATGTTCCTGGGGACACAAACATACATCCCACGAAGTGCATTTATTATCATACCCATTGGAGATCCACTGTGCCATATGCCTTCCAGGCGATGGCCACGTGATCGAACTATAAGCGGAACACTTTGTTGGCCAACCGTTCGAAAATGTGTAGTACAAACATCATCGCTTAAAGGTTGCAGCCCGTATAATAAATAATCAAGGTATTGTATTTCCGCAATTGGCCTTAAACCTCTCAATGCCAGGCCTATTCCCTTCCCGATAATACTAAGTTCCCTGATGCCGGTGTCAAAAATTCTGCATTCGCCATATTTTTGCTGGAGGCCGCTAAACCCCTGGTTCACATCACCAATATGACCAAGATCTTCTCCAAAAGCAACTACTTTGTTATTTTCAGAAAATAGTTGATCAAAATATTTGTTGAGTACTTCAAAACCATTAATGTGAGGCGCATCATCTTCATAAGAAGCCGATATTGGTTTTACATTAAGTGCAGATTTCGGTCCCTCGTTATAAAGAAATGAATTATAAAGTTGGGCATTTTCTTTTGCCAACTTTTCATAATATTTTGTCAACGAAGGTGACGCTGTGGGTTTAGATAATTCGATTGCTGCTGAAAGGGTTCTCATTATATCCCGACGCAAAGGTTCGCGGTTAGAAATAAGTTCAGTAATCAATTTATCAAATCCATCCTTGTTTTCCGAGTTTTCCGTATTTTTTTTCAGAAGAGAGACAAGATTGCTCACCTCATTCCTTATTGGGGTTATATATTTATCCCAGGCATTTTTTCTACTCTGTTTTACAAATGCTTTAGCATTATCTTCAATTTCACGAAGTTCGGTTTCAGACGCCAATGCATTTGATAATATCCATTCCCTCATTTGCTTCCTGCATTCCCAATTATGCTCCCAGGCAAGTCTTTCATGAGTTTTATATCTTTCCTGACTTCCGGATGTGGAATGTCCCTGTGGCTGGGTTATCTCTTCAACATGAAAAAGAGCCGGCGTATGTGTTTTTCGTATATTCTTAATTGCGACTTCCAGAACTTCACACATTCCGGCATAATCCCATCCTTTCAAATTGTAAATATTTATACCATTACTTTCCTCAGTCTTTTGTAAACCGCTTAATGCTTTTGAAATGGAAGATTTTGTAGTTTGATATTCCTTAGGAACTGAAATTCCATAGCCATCATCCCAAACAAAAACGGCGAGTGGTATTTGAAGAACGCCGGCAGCATTCATCGTTTCCCAAAAATGCCCTTCAGAAGTTGAGGCGTCGCCAATAGTACAAAAGCAAATTTCATTACCATTATCACTAAGATCTGTCAGCTTATTAAGACCTTTCTCCTCCCTGAATAATTTGGAAGCTAATGCAAGGCCTAGTGCCCGTGGCATTTGGCCTGCAGTCGGTGCAATATCAGATGAAACATTTTTTAATTTCGAAAGTGGCAGCCAGTCTCCGTTTTCGTTAACAAATCTCGTTGAGAAATGCGAATTCATTTGCCTTCCGGCACTAAACGGATCGTTATCGGTATTAGGATCTGCATATAATTGCGAAAAAAATTGCTCTATTGTGGAAAGACCGGTAGCAAACATGAATGTTTGATCGCGGTAATAACCTGCCCTGAAATCACCGGGCATAAAAAATTTTGCCATGGCAATCTGTGCCACTTCCTTCCCGTCGCCAAAGATCCCAAACTTCGCCTTACCCGTAAGTACCTCCTTTCTTCCCAATATGCTTGCTTCCCGACTTTCGCTTACAATACGATAGTCTTTTAAGACCTCTTCCTTAAACTTATCAAATGATAAATTCTCCAGCAGTGTTTTGTCATTTGAATAATTTGTATCCATTTATACAAAAATATTAATTATGAGCGATGATTGTTAAAAATCTCAGAACCTGTTCACAATTTGCAACCTTATTGATCGTTTTATTATCTTTGAAATCTGTATCGCCAGCAAAAAATGAAAAAAATTCTCTCTTTTCTTTGTGGTTTGACATTTTCGGCCATAGCTATGGCCCAGGTAAGTGCAACTGGCAATCCGGTAATTAAAGAAAGTTCACCCCAGGTTAACGGTTCAAATTCGCCCCATTCAGCTCAAAATGGCGGGCCCTCTTTGTCTGAAACTTCAAAAACGGCTCCTGAAAATTTAATTTTATCGGAGACTGAATTCGATTTCGGTAAAATTCCACAGGGGAAGCCTGTTATACATGTTTTTGAATTCAAAAATACCGGATCAGCCTCATTTTCTCTGGATAAAGTGCAAGCCAGCTGCGGATGCACCACACCAGAATGGAACAAGGATACAATTGCCCCCGGTGCAACTTCGAAAATTAAAGTTGGCTATAATGCCCTAAACGAAGGACCCTTTGCCAAACCAGTGACGATTACATACAATGGCAATCAAGTTAAGCAAATTATAATTAAGGGAGAAGTTTGGAAAACTCCGGAGACTTCTGCTCCTCTAAATAATACCGTAACCTCTTTAATAAACGAACAATAAAAAATAAAAAAAACATGAAAAAATTACTATTCGCACTACTCTTTTTGTCTACAACAACATTATTCGCTCAAAAGAAAGCCGATGATCTTGCCAAGATTAATGTTGAGACTTATAATCTTGGGAAAATAAAACAAAATGTACCGGCTACAGCCACTTTTGTTGTAACCAACATTGGTTCTTCAGATTTACTGATTGACCAGGCTAACCCAACCTGCGGATGTACAATTTCAGATTATACAAAAGCGCCAATAGCTCCGGGAAAAACAGGTGTTATTAAAGCAACTTATAATGCTGCCACACTGGGGCAAATAAACAAAACACTTACTGTAAAATTTGTCGGTGCAGATGATATTAAATTCATAAAATTATCCGGTGAAGTGCTTTCCCCTGCAGATTATGACAAGGCCGTTGCAACGGGAGAAATCAAGAAAGCAGATGTAACTGCTACTGCTCCGGCAGCAAAACAATAGTAAATAAAATTAGAGGAAAATAATACTATAATAAATAAAACCCCTGCTCATTGCAAGGGTTTTTTTATTGTCGACAGCAGGATTTATTCCTATTCATAAATTATGGATCGTAAATTAATTTTCAATTTCAACTTTAAATCGGATTAACCAATTTCATTATTATGAACTGACATCTTGAATCATACATTTTTTAATTCCAATAATAAGTTTTGCAGAACTTTTTTGGCATCCCCAAATAACATATAAGTTTTAGGATGAAAAAAAAGCTCGTTTTCGATTCCCGCATAACCAGGATTCATGCTTCTTTTATTCACAATGATGGTTTTTGCCAATTCCACATCAAGGACCGGCATGCCATATATTGGTGATGAAGGATCATTTTTTGCAGCAGGATTTACAACATCATTTGCGCCCAAAATCAGAACCGCATCAGTAGTTTTAAATTCCTCATTGGCATCATCCATCTCCAATAATTTTTCATAACTCACGTCCGCCTCAGCCAGCAGAACATTCATGTGGCCGGGCATCCTGCCTGCAACAGGATGAATGGCATATTTAACCTGGACACCCTTTTCTTCCAAAACCTTTTCCAGTTCATGACAAGCATGTTGTGCCTGTGCAACAGCTAATCCGTAACCCGGAACAATCAATACCTTTTTGGCATACGCCATTACCATTGCTGCATCACTTAATGATATTTCTTTATAAACTTCCTTTTCCCCCCTGGCGCTGGTGCCAGCTTTTGCCGTACTACCAAATGAACCAATCAATACATTTCTAAGGCTTCTGTTCATTGCCCTGCACATTAAGACAGTGAGTAAAGTCCCTGCAGCGCCTACTAAAATTCCACCTGTCAGCATTGCTTTATTATTATACAAAAACCCCCCGCATGCAGCAGCTACACCGGTGAATGAATTTAATAGAGAGATTACCACCGGCATATCCGCGCCACCGATTGGAAGCACAAAAAGAACGCCATAGGATAATGCCAAAGAAACAGTTAGGAAAAATGGAATATTAACACTCCGTACATTCGTATTATACGTAATGACTGTACCCGATAAAATCAAAGCGAAGATTATCAGGTTGAAAAGATGTTGCCCTTTGAATTCAATATCCTTGATTTTTCCATTGAGCTTCCCCCATGCAATCATGCTGCCGGCAAAAGAAATACTGCCAATTATAGTGCCGGCCATAATCGCCAGGAAATGGCCGAAAGGCACCAAGTCCGAAAAAATGCCTAAGGAAACCAATCGATAAGCACGAAATAAATAATCAAACTCAACAATCGAAATCAGCGAAGCACATGCACCTCCCATTCCATTGAAAAAACTCACCAATTCCGGCATAGCCGTCATTTTCACTTTTTTTGCTGTAAGGGTTCCGATAATAATTCCAATGATTATAGCTGAAAAAATCCAAGGATAATTTCCTAATTTTTTCCCCGCATCCTCGTATAAAAAAATAGTTCCGAAAATAGCGATGATCATGCCGGCGGCAGCTATTAAATTACCTCTCCTCGCCGTTAAAGGGGATGACAACATTTTTAAACCCAAGATGAATGTTACCGAAGCGATAAGGTAACAGACTGATAGAATGCCGGACATTAATATTGGAATGTTTTATGGCTAAATTGAGTAATTATATTGAATATTTTTTTGATTTCCTACCATCCAAAAACAGAAAATAAGAACCGAAAACCTCATTTTTTTTTCTTAAACATTTCTAGCATCCGGTCAGTCACCACGAAGCCTCCAACCACATTCAGCGTTCCAAGAACTACTGCTAAAAAGCCCAGAATAAGGGCTATGTAATTACCACTTTCCGCTTTACCCATTACTATAATGGCTCCAATAATTACCACTCCATGAATAGCATTAGCCCCGCTCATTAGCGGCGTATGCAGTACACTTGGCACCCTGCCGATAATTTCAATTCCTAAAAATATCATGAGTATTACGATATAAATCATCTCCTGGTTAGTATGAAAAAAATCAATTATAGCTTGCATACAAGAAATTTATATTTTAGTCTTTTATTATTCTTTAATCTCAGGCTTGTTTCAAACCGGCAACTCTTTCATTTACAATTTTGGTGTCATGAACAATACAAGTTCCTTTTACCAAATCATCCTCAAAATTTAAATTGAGATTACCCTCCTTATTAATGATCAGTTGTAAAAAGTTAGCAATATTTTTTCCATACATTTTACTTGCGTCATAAGGCATTGTTGAAGGAAGGTTTGAATCACCAACAATACTGACACCATTATAATAAATAGTTTCTTCATTTTTGGTAAGTTCTGTATTCCCTCCGGTTGCAGCAGCTAAGTCTACAATCACAGAACCGTTCTTCATCATTTTCAGCATTTCTTCGGTGATTAATACAGGCGCTCTCTTTCCGGGAATTTGGGCAGTCGTGATTATAATATCGGTTTTTAAAACACTTTCAGCAATTTTCATTTTTTGTTTCTGAAGAAAATCCTCCGATTGAGATACTGCATAACCCCCGGCCATACTCGCATCTGCAGCGCCCTCAACTTCAATAAATTTAGCTCCGAGACTCATGACTTCTTCCTTCACTTCGGGTCTTGTATCAAAAACTTCCACCACTGCCCCCAATCTTCGAGCTGTTGCAATTGCCTGGAGTCCTGCAACTCCTGCTCCAAGGATCAATACTTTTGCCGGAGGAATATTTCCTGCTGAGGTCATAAACATTGGAAAATACCTGGGAAACAGATTAGCGGCAAGCAAAACCGACTTATACCCGGCAATATTAGCCTGGCTGCTTAGCACATCCATACTCTGCGCCCTGGTTGTGCGGGGAATCATATCAATGCTGAATACGGTAGCATTGTTTTTGGCAAACTTCTCAATAACTGAATAATTATATAGAGGCTGGTAAAATCCTAAAAGTATTTTCGAACTCAGAAGTTCAAACTCAGATTCGTCAGGATAATTTATTGATAAAATAATGTCTGAATTTTTTAAAACATCTGATCTTGAAGAGACCTTTGCACCTGATTCCACATACTTTTGATCGACAGCGAATGCTTTAACACCCGAATTGCTTTCAATCAATACCTGCACATGCATTTTCTCAAATATTGCCAGATGTTCCGGTAAAACTGAAACCCTGTTTTCTGGTACGGCTTCCTTTAATACACCAATAATCATAATCTTAAATGAATTCTAAGGTATATAAAAATTAAAACCTTATTGAAAAATGTTGTTTCACTTTAAAATCCGGATTAAAAAAAACTAATCCAATAAAAAAAAGATCGATAGTCAATGTTACCGAATCGTCACGCTGAATTTCCTGCCACGCCTCCCTCATCTCACTGCTCCAGTGAATATCATCAAAAATAAGTAAGGAACTAGTTGTTGATTTATTCTTTAGGTCAGAAAAATAATTAAGCGTAGCCTGCTTCCTATGATTACCATCAATAAATGCCAGATCTACTTTGCCAATTGATTTTAGTGTCTCCACAAAAGTATTATCAAAATTGCCTTCAATTAAATTGATGTTGGAGAGCCCAGTTTTTTCAAAATTCTCCCGAGCTATTCGCGCTATTTCATTTGAGCCTTCAAAAGTGTAAACCTGAGCTTTTTTATTTGCGCAGGCAAGGTAACAAGTTGTTATTCCCAGGGATGTCCCCAATTCAATTATGGTTTCAGGTTTGTAGTATTGAACAATTCTAAAAATGAGCTTTGCAAATTTTTCATTCTTCAGGGAAGTTTTGGCGATCGCTTTCACCTTCCTTTGCATGGCATGCATTACTGCCGAACCTGCGCCAAAATCTTCTACTATGACCTTGGTATTATCCTGCAAAAGCAGGCGCCTTAATGGCTCAATTTTTTGGTAGCATTCATATTTTTTTTGATCATTAAGAACATATATGACAAAGTCAAAAACAAAAGGAGAATGAATACCATGGCCTTTCCCATTCTTAGCATTCACATAATATTTCAGGTATTTCCCAGCAAATTCTAAAGAAGAATACATTCACATGATGGTTTAAATAATACCAGGTTTCTTGTCCCAGACTTCAAAAGTATAAGCATAGTTATTCTTTTCATCTGCAGGAAAAGATTGTTGATCGATTAGACTCCATTTATCTTTATTTATTTTCGGATAAAAAGTATCGCCATCCAAAGTGGCGTGTACCCTTGTTAAGTATATTCTCGAAACTCTATTGAATGTTTGCTTAAATATTTCACCACCCCCAATTATGAATATTTCTTTTGCATCGCTTTCTTTTGCCTTCTCAATTGCATCATCAATATTATTAACCAAAATAAATCCTTCCGGCTTTAAAGAGTTTTGACGAGTTATTACAATATTTAATCTACCGGGAAGAGGTTCTTTTAGTGAATTAAAGCTTTTTCTTCCCATAATGATCGGCATTCCCCATGTTTTATTTTTAAAATATTTAAAATCATTGGGTAGATTCCAGGGTAATTCATTATTTAAACCAATAACATTATTTTCAGAAGCTGCAACTATATGAGAAAGCATTTTAGGCTGGTTATTTTTTTAAATTTTTTATTGATCAAAAGTTGATCAGGTGGTTATGAAATTTATTAAGGCTCCAAATTTACTAAATGAAATTGCTAAACTGCAACCGGAGCCCTTATTACCGGATGGCTTTGATAATTTAATAATTCAAAATCTTCGAATACAAAATCAAAAATATCATTTACTTCTGAATTCAATTTCATTTCAGGAAGCGGAAACGGCTTCCGTGTTAATTGAAGTTGCGCCTGCTCAAAATGATTCCGATATAAATGAACATCGCCAAAGGAGTGAACAAAATCACCTGCCTCCATATCAAAAACATGCGCAATCATCAGTGTGAGTAAGGCATACGAAGCAATATTAAAGGGGACTCCCAAAAATACATCTGCACTTCTCTGATATAACTGGCAGGATAGTTTTCTTCTCCCCTCTCCATTTTGAAGAGGAGTTTGGGGTGAAGTATAAAATTGAAACAAACAATGGCAGGGCATTAATTTCATTTCAGGAAGATCGGCCACATTCCATGCGCTGATAATCATTCTCCGGCTATCCGGATTTGTTTTTAGAAGATGAATTAACGCAGAAACCTGGTCAATTACTTTGCCATTTGCACCTTCCCAGCTACGCCATTGCTTGCCGTAGACTGGACCCAAATCCCCTTTATCATCGGCCCATTCATCCCAAATCTTCACGCCATTTTCGTTAAGGAATTTTATATTGGTATCTCCTTTTAAAAACCATAGTAATTCATAGATAATGCTCTTTACATGCAATTTTTTTGTCGTAATTAGCGGGAAGCCTAGCTGAAGGTCAAAGCGCATCTGGTGTCCAAAAAGGCTTCTGGTGCCGGTACCTGTGCGATCATTTTTATCAACTCCCTCATCTATTATTTTCTGCAAAAGCTTAAGATATTGTTCCATATATGCAAGTTAATTAGTCTATTCCATGATTTAAACTATATGGATGATTTGAGGAAAATATGTTAATTGATTAGCCATCCATAAATAGCCTTAGTTTACCCATAATGTAATTAAGCCATTGGCAAACTATCTTATCTTTGCAGGTCAATTAAGGAAAATGAGTGCAAAAGGCAAAGTTTTAATGGCGATGAGTGGGGGTATTGATAGTACAGTTGCTGCATTAATGCTTCATCATCAGGGATATGAAGTAGTGGGGATCACTATGAAAACCTGGGATTATGCAACAAGTTCCGGGAATAACAACAAAGAAACCGGATGCTGTAATCTGGACAGTTTTAATGATGCAAGGGCCGCGGCAGTACAACATGGATTTTCCCACTTTATTTTAGACATCAGGGAAGAATTTGGTGACTTTGTAATAGATAATTTCGTGGAAGAATATATTGCCGGAAGAACGCCCAACCCATGTGTAATGTGTAATACGCATATTAAGTGGCGCGCTTTATTGAAAAGGGCAAACGCCCTGGGATGTGATTTTATAGCAACCGGACATTATGCTCAAATTCTGAAAAATGATAATGAAAGGTATTTTATCAGAAAAGGAATTGATGAATCAAAAGACCAAAGCTATGTCCTCTGGGGGCTTCAGCAAGATCTGCTAAGCCGTACCCTACTGCCATTAGGCACTTACCGTAAAACCGAAATCAGGCAAATGGCCCGGGATTTTGGCTATCCGGAACTGGCTAAAAAAAATGAGAGTTATGAAATCTGTTTCGTTCCTGATAATGACTATCGCGGTTTTCTGAAAAGAAAAGTTCCCTATCTTGAACAAAAGGTTTCCGGTGGCTTTTTTATTGATAAATCAGGTAAAATTCTTGGCCCTCATAAAGGATATCCTTTTTATACAGTGGGGCAACGAAAGGGGCTGGATATTGCCCTTGGCAGACCCGCATTTGTCACTGAAATAATTCCGGAAACAAACACCATAGTCCTGGGAGATATAGAGGATCTGAACAGAAACGATATGGTAGTTGCAGGAATAAACCTGGTTAAATATGAAAATATCGCAAATGGAACAGAAGCTATGACAAAAATCAGGTATAAAGATAAAGGCAACTTTTCCAGCCTTTTTTTATACGAAAAAGGCATAAATGTCCGTTTCTATAATGATGTTAAAGGCATTGCCCCTGGCCAAAGTGCTGTATTTTATGAAGGTGATGATGTGATCGGGGGCGGTATAATTCAAAGAAGTCCTCTGAAAACTACATTCTGATTTCCATTTTCACCTTTTCAGCCGGACTTAAACCAATTTTAGAATCATTTTGTATGACAAAATATATTATAGGGTTATCAATTTTGATTCTTTTTTTTATATCATGTAAAAAGGAAAGTATTACCTATAACACTGAATCTATTCACGATTATTTTCCCTTGCAGGTTGGAAAATATATTACCTATGATCTTGACTCAACCTTATTCATAAACTTTGGGCAAGAGGATACTGTGGTAAGTTACCAGGCACGGGATGTAGTTTATGATACAACAACGGATAACCTGGGGCGTGCAGCTTTCGTTATTGTGCGGTATCTCAGGCAGGACTCATCGCAGGAATGGACACCCAATAATACCTTTATGGTGGTTCCAACAACAAATTCCATTGAATATGTAGAAAATAATTTACGCTTTTTGAAATTAGAAATGCCGGTCAGAGAGGGATTTTCCTGGCCCGGAAATTCTTACATAGATACTTATTCAATTTATTCGGATTTACAATATTTGGATGGATGGAATTATGTATATGACAGCCTTGATCTACCACTTTCTATTAATTCAGTTAACATCGATAGCACCATTAAGGTGAATGAAAGGGATGAGCTTTTGGGACAGGACCCCTCGATTCCCGGAACTCAATATGCTGAAAAAACCTATTCTGTAGAAAAATATGGAAAGGGAATCGGTTTAATATACCGTAAATTTTTGCATTGGGAATACCAGGGTGGCCAAACGGGAGTGCCTCCTTATTACGTTGGTTATGGAATAAAGCTTAGCATTATCGATCACAATTAATTTTTAAAAAAATTATTTTTTTGCAAGAATTAAAATTCAAATTATGTATTCCAGGTCCATATGAAAAAAATCATTTTTTTATTTTTTGCCATTAGCTTTATTTCCTTACAAAGTCCAGCCCAGTTTACCAAATACATTATAAGATTTAAGGACAAGATTGGAACTCCTTTTTCAATTGATAATCCCATGCAATTCTTATCACAAAAGTCCATTGACAGGAGAACAAGGCAAAATATTTCTATTGATGAAACTGATCTACCTATAACTCCCCGGTACATAGACAGTGTTCGTTTATCGGGAAATGTTGCAATACTTAATAATTCAAAATGGCTTAACCAGGTTTGCATCGCCACTACAGATTCTGCAGCGCTTGCCAAAATAAACAGCTTCCCATTTGTAATTACTGCTCAACCGTTAATGAAGCCGGTAGGAATCCAGTCAGGCGGCAACAATAAATTTAATGAGACATTTAGTTCACCTGGTACGCCGGTTTCAGCTTCCAATATTCAGGGTTATTACGCTTATGGAAATTCTTTTGCTCAAATAAATATTCACAATGGTGAATACCTTCACGATAAAGGATTGCATGGTGAAGGAATGTCCATAGCTATACTTGATGCAGGCTATTATCATTACTTGAGCATTCCTGCATTCGACAGTGTCTTAAGCAATAACCAGGTAAAAGATACATATGATTTTGTCTTAAATCAAACTGACGTAAACGAAGATTATTACCATGGAATGTCGTGTTTCTCAATAATGGCTGCCAACCTTCCCGGTGTAATGGTTGGAAGTTCTCCCAAGGCAAATTATTATCTATACGTAAGTGAAGATGTAACCAGTGAGTCGCCGGTTGAAGAGCAAAATTGGGCTGCTGCTGCTGAACGCGCCGACAGCTCCGGCGTTGATGTAATTTCCACCTCTCTGGGATATTCGCTATTTGATAACCCCATATTCAACAATTCCTACGCTGATATGAATGGGCATACGACCATTGCTGCACTTGCTGCCGGACTTGCCGCAAAAAAGGGAATGATAGTAGTGGTAGCGGCCGGAAATGCAGGTAACACTGCCTGGCATTACATTACAACGCCTGCTGACGCCGACAGTATAATTGCTGTTGGAGCTGTTAATACTTCTGGTGTTGTTGCAAGCTTCAGTAGCTACGGGCCTTCGAGCGATGGCAGGGTTAAACCGGAGGTGGGGTCGGTAGGAGAAGGTGCCGCTTTAATTTATACGGATGGATCGGTTCTTTTCGGGAATGGAACCTCCTTTGCTACTCCCAATATAGCTGGGCTCACTACTTGCCTTTGGCAGGCATTTCCTGATTTTACGAATATGGACATTATTAAAGCAATAGAAAAAAGCAGCAGCATTTTTAATACACCAGATAATAGGATAGGATATGGCATTCCCAATTTTAAAATTGCTTATGATGATCTTTACCAACAGCGAACTTTAAGAAATATAAATACGATTTTAGGAACTAACTGGATTAAAATTTATCCCAACCCATTTTCAAATAATTTCAATGTAGCTATAAAACCACAACATACATCTTCAGGAAATTTTCGCTTTTACGATGCTGCAGGAAAATATTATTTTTCTAAACAGGTTTCATTACAGGAAGGACAACCGCAAATAATATCATTTGATAACCTGCAGCCTTTTCAAAAAGGGATTTATTTTCTTAAGTTCAGTGATGAATTCGGCAAACAAAGCTTCAAATTAGTTGTACAATAAAGGCTATACAACTTTTTCGAATAATGCAACGCACATTGTATCTGCCCGGTATTCATATCCCTTTAAATATTCCATTTTCAATAGATTTAGATGAAATTGTTGTTGAAAAAATGCTGCATTTTCTTCATTTTCTCTCTTAAAAACCGAGCAGGTAATGTATAACAAATGCCCGTTCACTTTCAAATGAGGAATGGAATTCTCTATGATTTTCCTTTGTGTTATTACATGTTTTTCTGATTGTATTCTGCTAAAAAAAATCAATTGTTCAGGAGTTCTTGACCAGGTTCCTGATCCTGAACAAGGAACATCTGCAATAATAAGATCAAATGTATTCTTTAGGTTGGGGTTCGGTTTTTGTAAATCTGAGAGAAATAGCTCATAATTTTTTATCCCGGCTTTTCCAAAACGAATTCTTAAATTATGGAGGATATTTTTTCGGCTATCGCTTACCGATAATTTTATATTTTCAAAAATATCAAATGCAAGGATTGATTTCCCACCGCTTCCGGCACAGCAATCCCAAATTGTTAGGGGAGAATTCAACTTATGGCCCATCTCTTTTACCAAATCTAATGTCTTTTGTGAATTATAATCCTGCACTACCGCTTGCCTGTCTAAATCAATAATCCCGTCTAATTTCTCATTCCTGGGAAAGGCAAAACAGTTTAAGTCAAGTTCTTCGAATTCCAGGCCTTTATTCCGAATCTTCTTAATTATTAAATCCCTGTAACCTGGTCTGATTCTTAAGAAGAATTTTGGCTGAATTAAGAAGGATAAATTGAATTGTTTCAAATCTAATTCATCAGTGAGTTCATCGGGGAAAGGAAAAACTTTCTGCAAATCAAATTCTTCTGATACAAAACCGATCTTATTTGGGATTTCTAAATGAACATTTTTATTCCATTGTGGTTTAAAAACTTCCAGGATTAGTGAAGGATTCTTTTCACATAAATATGAAGAAAGCAACAGTTTCTCACTTATTTCTTGCAGCCTGGCTCCCTGGCCTAAGCGAAAATAATTATAACAAAAAGAAGATATTATTTTCCTGTCCTTGGATCCGTGTTTTTTATTTGAGGAAAAATACTTTTTTATGAATATATGAAGAGGTTCATCTCCCGTATATGCTTTTAGTATAAATGTTGCATAATCTAAATACCTGCGAAAATGATTTCCGTGCTTAGTGGAAGAAAATGTAGGTTCATCCGTTTGCATTAATTCTATCTTAAGTTCCTGTATGCCTGATTACAGTTCGAGTAAAGTTTTTACCGGATCTTTTCCAAACAGCAGTTGGGCGGGGTTTTCAAGCATTTCTTTTACCCTTATCAGGAAACTAACAGATTCGCGTCCATCCACAATACGATGATCATAACTAACAGCAAGATACATCATGGGCTTAATTACTACTTGTCCTTTTTCAGCAACCGGTCTTTCAACTATATTATGCATGCCAAGGATTGCACTTTGTGGTATATTTATAATCGGAGTACTCATCAATGAACCAAAAATTCCTCCGTTCGTTATTGTAAAAGTTCCCCCGGTCATTTCTTCAATAGTTAGTTTGCTTTCTTTTGCTTTGGTTGCCAATTGAACAACTTCTTTTTCGATCTGTGCCATACTCAGGCTTTCCGCATTCCTGATAACGGGAACTACCAACCCTTTGGGCGAGGAAACTGCTATTGATATATCGCAATAATCATAATAAATAATATTATCGCCATCTATTCTTGCATTTACGGCCGGCCATTCCTGCAAAGCAAAACAGCATGCCTTGGTAAAGAAACTCATAAAGCCAAGATTTACCTCGTGTTGTTTCTTGAAGACCTCTTTGAATTTCGTTCTTAAATTCATGATAGCGCTCATGTCTACCTCATTAAAAGTAGTGAGCATAGCAGTTGAATTTTTCGCTTCTACAAGTCTTCTGCTAATGGTTCTTCGAAGGTTGCTCATTTTCTCAGTCTTCTCTTCACGGCTGAAAAGTCCTTTGCCTAAGGCTCTTCCCGGATTGGAAATGGCATCCAATACATCATGTTTGGTAATTCTCCCATTGGATCCGGATGGAACGACTTTTTTGACATCCACTTTCTTATCTGCTAAAATAGCTGCAGCAACAGGCGTTGCTTTTATATCCTGGTTTGGAGAAACTGTTTCAACTATAGTTTCTGCAGCTTCTTCTTTTTTCTTAGCGGAAGTTTGCTTTTGAATGGTTGAAGGTTCTGCTGAAATTGAATCTTTTTTTGCCTTGCCGGAAACTTTACCTTCAATGGCAGGCTTTTCTGCCTGGTCGTCAATAGAGCCTGCGATATCTCCAATTTTTAGTGTATCGTTTTCTTTAGCATTAATGTGTAAAATTCCTGCTTTTTCAGCATTGATTTCGAAAGTCGCTTTTTCACTTTCCAATTCGGCAATTACCTCGTCTCTGTCAACCCAATCGCCCTCTTTTTTTAGCCATTTGTTAAGCGTCACTTCATTGATACTTTCGCCAACAGAAGGGACTTTAATTTCTATAGACATCTATTAATATTAAGTAATACAAACCTAAGCTAAAATGAGAAATACACAAAGGCGGCACGGTTATAGTGAAAAAGCTGTCTCAATAATTTCTGCTTGTTCCTTTGCGTGAACTTTTGAAAAACCCGATGCTGTTGCAGCGCTTAGAGGCCGGCATATTATTCCATAATTAATTGAGGTAAGGTTCATACGCAAAAATGAGGCTGCCCCCATATTTAGCGGCTCTTCCTGCGTCCAATACCAAATGGCTTTGCTATATTTTTTGTATAAATTTTCGATTTGTTTTATAGGCAACGGGTATAATTGTTCAAGTCTGATAATAGCAACATCTGTTCTTTTGTCTTTTTCCTTTTTTTCAAGCAGATCAAAATAAATCTTCCCGCTGCAAAAAAGAATTTTAGTAATTAAACCCGGATCATTTACTGAGGAATCATCAATAGTTTCCTTAAAACCTCCTGAAGTAAACTCTTCTATTCTGCTATAGCTTTTTGGATGGCGAAGGTTGGCCTTTGGAGAAAAATTTATCAGGGGCTTTCTGAAAGGCCAGGTAATTTGCCTCCGTAAACAATGAAATAAATTTGCGGCGGTAGTAATATTTGTAATTACCATATTCAGTTCAGCACACATTTGCAAAAATCTTTCGATTCTGCCACTGCTATGTTCCGGACCCTGCCCTTCATAACCATGCGGCAGCAGAAGCACCATCCCATTCATTCTTCTCCATTTTTGTTCTGAGCAGGAAATAAACTGGTCAGTTATGGTCTGAGCTCCATTTACAAAATCCCCAAACTGTGCTTCCCAAATCACTAGTGAATTCGGATTAGCCATGGCATACCCATATTCAAACCCTAATACAGCATATTCACTTAAAAGTGAATTGTATATTCTGAAATGACCCTGATTTTTTGAAATATTACTCAACCTGTCATAGAATTCATCAGTGTTTTCGTCTCTTAATATTGCATGCCGGTGGCTAAAGGTTCCTCTTTTTACATCCTCTCCACTCATGCGAACATCTTTTCCTTCTTCCAAAATACTTGCATAGGAAAGCAATTCAGCGGTTGCCCAATCCATTTTGCTTTCTTCTTCAAATAATTTCACTTTTTCACTCAATATTTTTTCAACTTTCCTTAATGGCTTAAAATCTGGCGGCAACGTCATAATTGCTTTGAAAAGTTTTTCGAGATTATTCCGGGAAATACCAGTTACCGGAGAAAGATCAAAATCTTCTGGTGTAGCCCTCCTGAGGTTTTGCCACCATAATTCGGGTTTTTGATATGTGTAAGGTAACGGTCGTTGTTTTATCTCGTCCAGGCGCTCCTGCAGATCGCTCCAGAATTTTTTCTCCATTTCCTTTGCAAGCTGTGCTGCAGCAGCGTCGCCATGCATTATCAGCCACTTTACATAAACTTCCCTTGGATTCGGATGCTTATCTATCAAAGAATATAATCCAGGCTGTGTAAATTTTGGATCGTCACCTTCATTATGTCCGTGACGCCTATAGCAAACCATATCAATAAAAATATCGCTGTTAAATTCCTGCCTGTAAAGCATCGCAATTTTTGAAATTTTGACAACGGCTTCCACATCATCGCCATTTACATGAAATACAGGGGCCTGAACCATTGAAGCTATTGAAGTGCAATAATCAGATGTACGGGCATCATCAAAATCCGTAGTAAATCCAATCTGATTATTGATAACAAAATGTAAAGTGCCGCCAGTGTAATACCCTTTCAATCCACTCATCTGGAGAACTTCATAGACAATTCCCTGCCCGGCCATTGAAGAATCGCCATGAATAAGTATCGGCAATATTTTGTCAAAATCGCTTTCATATAAAACATCAGCTTTGCTCCTTGCTATCCCGATAACCACAGGGTCCACAGCTTCAAGATGAGAAGGGTTTGGTGCAAGCTTCAAATGCACTTTCTTGCCGGCAGGAGTTTCGATTTCACTGCTAAATCCCATATGGTATTTAACATCACCACTCCCCATTGTTGTGTCAGGGATAGCATTTCCTTCGAATTCTGTAAATATCTGTTCGTAAGTTTTTCCCATAATGTTTGCCAGGATATTCAATCTTCCCCGATGTGCCATACCAATTACAACCTCCTGAACATTATTCTCAGATGCCGTATTAATTATTTCATCTAAAGCTGCAATAGTACTTTCCCCTCCTTCGAGTGAAAATCTTTTTTGCCCGATATACTTGGTATGCAGAAATTTTTCGAACATGACCCCTTCATTCAATTTTTGAAGGATATTTCTTTTTTGCTCAAGGTCAACCGGCTGTTGCATTTTATTTTCCACAGCATCAATGATCCATTCAATTTTTTTCGAATCCCTGAGGGAACCAAATTCTGCACCCAACGAACCTGCATAGCATTTCCTAAGATGAGAAATAATATTCTGAAGCGATGTTTTGCCAAGTCCGACCCATCTGCCGGCATAAAATTCTGTTGAAAGGTCTTGTTCATCAAGTCCAAAGTATATTAGGTCAAGATTAGCCTTCCTGTCATGTCTCTTTCTTATTGGGTTGGTTTTTGCTATCAAATGACCTTTATTTCGATAAGCCTCAATGAGTTGATATACGCCAAATTCTTTTTCAAGTTGGAAATTGGCTATGGAGACAGGTGCTACTGCAGTTCCATTTACTTTGCCGTTTTCGTTTGAAACCGCAAAATCAAACCCCTCAAAGAACTTGCGAAGGTCGGGATCAATGCTTTCAGGATTATTTACAAAATCTTCATATAAATTTTCAATGTAGGCTGGATGGGAACTAGTAATAAAAGAAATATCTTTCATGAAAAATTAAATTTTTGAAAAAATTGAAAGGGCTACCAAAGCAAAAGAATCTTCAAAATTCTATGGGAAATCGTTGTGGTATTATCAAGTGCAAATATCGTGAGTTTTGCATAGAATTTATAAATGAGAATATTATTAACAATAATAAGTGAGACGAAAAATTTCCTGCTATTGCCTGAATTTGGGTTTTATCAACCAGAGCATTTAGGCTGGAAAAAGTTGATAAATTTATTCCTTTTTCCAAAAGATTATCCTACCTTCGCCACCCAAAAAACCATATTTAATGGCAAACCATTCAGCAACGAAAAAAGATGTGCGTCAAAGCAGAAAACGTAATGAGCGTAACCGGTATCACGGTAAAACCACCCGGAATGCTATCCGCGATTTGAAGTTAATTGACACAAAAGCTGCTGCTTCCGATAAAATTTCCCAGGTCTCTTCCATGATAGATAAAATGGCAAAACGAGGGATTATCCATAAGAACAAAGCTGCCAATTTGAAAAGTAAGCTAACAAAAGGCGTTCAATCTCTGGCAAAATAATCTTTTAGGGTATTAATAAATATTGAATACCTTTTACTTAAAGTAAGAGGCATTTTAATTTAAATTTATTAATGGAAAGCTTTTGAAAGTATTGATTTTGATACCGTTCTGATTGCTACAGGGGACTTGATTTCCACAGTTTTTGGTAAAAAATACACGCCCATTTTTCTTTTTTTACCATCAAAAAATACCTTAATTTTGCGGCCCTATTTAAAATTATTTATTCACCAGCTGTTTAAAAACAGTAAAAACAAAGGGAAATGCAGAATTATGAATTGATGGTGATTTTTACTCCGGTGCTTTCTGAGGAGGAATACAAGGCTGCTCAGAAAAAATTCATTTCATTCCTTACTGAGAATGGAGGAAAAGCAGTGCATGAAAATGCCTGGGGACTAAAATCACTGGCGTACGCTATCCAGAAAAAAACTACCGGATTATACTGGGTTCTGGAATATGAAGCGCCATCCGACTTCAATGAGAAGCTAAAAATTCAGCTTCTTCGTGACGAATCAGTACTTCGACATATGTATACCTCACTCGATAAATACGCCGTCGAGTACAATATCAAAAAAAGAAGTGGTGTATCATCCAAAAAAGAAAAAGCGGAGGTTTTAAATGGCTAAGGCAAATGAAATCAAATATCTCACGGCAATAAAGGCTGATGCGAGGCCGAAAAAATACTGCCGTTTCAAAAAAATGGGCATCAAGTATATTGATTATAAAGATGCCGATTTTTTGAAAAAATTCCTTAACGAGCAAGGGAAATTGCTTCCTCGTCGTATCACCGGAAATTCACTGAAATATCAACGAAAAGTGAGTGACGCTATTAAGAAAGCCCGTCAAATGGCAATATTGCCCTATGTAACTGATCTATTAAAATAAGGAGGTAATTATGCAGGTAATATTAATACAGGATGTAAATCATTTAGGTGGCGCTCACGAACTTGTAACTGTTAAAAGTGGCTATGGCCGCAATTTTCTGATTCCTTCCAAATTGGCTATTGAAGCAAATTCCTCAAATTTGAAACAGCTGGAAGAAAGAAAAAAACAATTAGCCAAAAAGGAGGAAAAATTACTGGCTGAATTCAATAGTGTGGTTAGTGCATTGCAGGAATCTGCTTTAAAAATAGGCGCCAAGACCGGCACCAGCGGAAAGATTTTTGGGAGTGTCACTTCTGTTCAGATAGCAAGAGCAATACGGGAGCAAAAAAACTACGAAATTGACCGTCGCCGAATTCATATTATTGACGAAGTGAAGGAATTAGGAAATTATAAAGCAAAAATTGATTTTGGAAAGGGAAAAGAGGTTCAGGTTGATTTTGAAGTATTTGCCGAGTAATTTTTTGATTGAACTAAATTATAATAACCCAATCTTTCTTTGAAGTTGGGTTTTTTTGCGCCTGGCTAAAAATTAGTTAAATTGCCGAATCTGTTTTTTTTAAGAAATTTTAAACTATTTTTTTATGTTCAAGGTAATTTGAAAGAATTGATTACCTTTATACTTATTAATGGGTTTAGTTTGTTTTTCTTTTGGCTGATGTTTATCTTTTCCCAGGTCTCTTCAGTTCATTGTAGCTGCTAATTCATTAATGGAATTTTAAATTTTATTAAAAAAAAAGTTTTTACAATGAACATTTATGTTGGTAATCTCAGTTGGTCAATGACTGATGATGATTTAAGTAACTTATTCAGTCAATATGGTACTGTTTCAAGTGCAAAAATTCTGAAAGAAAAAAATACGGGCCGCAGCAAAGGATTTGGCTTCGTTGAAATGGAAGATGATGAAGCAGCAAAAACTGCTATCGCTGCTTTAAACGAAAGTGAAGTTCAGGGTCGTAAGTTAATCGTTAATGAATCACAACCTCGTCCTGAAGGAAGTGGTTACAAGAAAAGCGGTGGCGGTGGCGGCTACGGCGGCGGTAGAAGTGGTGGTGGTGGCTACGGCGGCGGCAGAAGCAGTGGTGGCGGAGGTTATGGTGGTGGTAGTGGTGGTGGCTACAAGAAAGGCGGTGGTGGCTACGGCGGTGGCAACAGGAACGGCGGTGGAAGCGGCGGATACAATAAAGATTACTAAGAATTCATGTTATAAGTTTTTCAAAATCCTTTTCAAAATAATGAAAAGGATTTTTTTATTTTACTGGACTTTATAACAAAAGCCATAATCATTTATTACACCCTTACATGATTACTCCGGAGAAGTGATTATTACCCTTTTATATTAATCCTTTATCGATCCTACTTTTTCGGTTTGCCGTGATAGAAGTTGCTATTAATTGAAGCAAAGAAACAATACCGAATCAAGATTTTCAACTGGGTCTAAATAAAAATTAGAAACATTTAGAAAAGCTTTATTTTTAAAATACGGTTTATATATTGAAAGGGGAAATTTCAGCCTTTAATCACTTTTAAATAAATTAAGTTTTAATTATCTGTTTGTTAGAAAACAAGGAAAATAAAATTAAAAGCAAATGAAAAAGTTTTATTTATTAATTATTGCGGTAATTTTTTCTTCTATATTAATCGCTCAAACTTACCGCATTGATACAAGCGAAATCAGTTTTGAGAACAAGCTAAGGCCTTGTCTGAAAGTCAGTTTTGATGGGGATGCCAAAACAGTCAAAAAAGAATGGAGTAAATTTTTGAAAAAAAATTATAAAATAAAAACCAAAGGCATTGGCCTTTTTTCTGATAAAGATTTAGTAAGTACTAAGGATGTAATTATGAACAATATTGCAGACAAGCGTATGAATATATATGCGCAGGTTACAGATATTCCAGGAGGCTCGGACATGAAATATTTCATGTCTTTTGGTTACGATTTTTATATTGGCCCAAAAGATTATCCTGATGCTTTTGCCGGCATGAAAAAATTGCTTAATGATTTTTGCGTTGAATTTCTAAATGATTATTATAGCGAAGAAACTTCAAAAATTCTCAAACAGATTAAAGGTTACGAAAGGGATATAAAAAAGGATAATAATATGATTAAAAAGAATGAGAAGAAATCTACCAAAGCTTCTTCGGCAGAGGCTACCGGCCTGGAGGCAAAGAATAATGCATATAATAATGATATTAACCTCAACCAGGAAAAAATAAAAGATCTCCAACAAAAACTTGAAGAAATTAAGGTGAAGCAAGGAGGCATAACACGCAATTAACTACCCTGAAAAAAAGTATAATCCCCATTTATTATAGAAAAAAGCCTTTCAGAATTAACTGAAAGGCTTTTGTATAATAATTGCGCCCGGCGGCACACCACAAACACTACCTCGATAGTTACGACATAGGTTAGAAAGGCTTTTGCAAAAAAAGTATAGAAGGAAAAACGAATAGAAATACAAAGACCAGTATATTATATAAAAGAAAAAGCCTTTCAATTTCCGAAGGATCGGGACTGAAAGGCTTCTAAATAAATATGGCAGCTACCTACTCTCCCACATTGTTGTGTAGTACCATTGGCCATGAGGGGCTTAACTTCTCTGTTCGGTATGGGAAGAGGTGAACACCCTCGGCAAAACCACCATAAAGAGCTAAGGTTTCAGGATTCAGGCTTCAGCTTTCAGGTAGAACCTGATCGCTGAGAGCTGATAGCTGATACCTCTGATAAATTAACATAAAGGGAAAGTTATAATACTGTTTACAAAGTAATATTAAAATAAAAAAATAAAGCTTACGGGCAATTAGTACTACTCGGCTTTGACATTACTGCCTGTATACCTGTAGCCTATCAACGTCATAGTCTTTGACGACCCTTAAAAGAAAACTCATCTTGTGGTTGGTTTCACGCTTAGATGCTTTCAGCGTTTATCCTATCCGTACATAGCTACTCTGCATTGCACCTGGCGGCACAACAGATACACCAGCGGTACGTACGACCCGGTCCTCTCGTACTAAGGTCATGTCCACTCAATTTTCTAACGCCCATCACAGATAGGGACCGAACTGTCTTGCGACGTTCTGAACCCAGTTCACGTGCCACTTTAATCGGCGAACAGCCGAACCCTTGGGACCTTCTCCAGCCCCAGGATGTGACGAGCCGACATCGAGGTGCCAAACCTCCCCGTCGATATGAGCTCTTGGGGGAGATCAGCCTGTTATCCCCAGAGTACCTTTTATCCTTTGAGCGATGGCCCTTCCATACAGAACCACCGGATCACTTTAGCCGACTTTCGTCCCTGCTCGACTTGTTAGTCTCACAGTCAAGCTCCCTTATACTAATACGCTCTATATACGATTACCAACCGTACTGAGGGAACCTTTGCAAGCCTCCGTTACATTTTAGGAGGCGACCACCCCAGTCAAACTACCCACCATGCACTGTTTCCCGTTAGG
>OBLU010000539.1_pt1 | contig 35618 bp, 28 predicted proteins | sample 1518681 | NCBI WGS metagenome assembly OBLU01 (sample SAMEA3539304, study PRJEB22396) | soil metagenome | biome: tundra; feature: field; material: soil | place: USA | collected 2010-05 | depth 0.15 m
GCCCGCTCCGCGCCGCGCGCGGTGTTCGCCGCCGCGCCGCGGCGCGCGCACCGTGCCGTGAGATGCGGCCGAATCCGCATCGAGCAACTCGAAGTCGATCTGCCGCTGCGCGAGATCGACGCGGCTGAGGCGCACACGCACCGTACCTCCCATCTGCCAGCGCCGGCCGGTGCGCTGCCCGACCAGCCCCATGCCGCCGTGCTCCAGCTCCCAATAATCGCCGGGTATGGCCGAGATGTGCACCAGTCCGTCGATCGGCATCTCTTTCAACTGTACGAACAGCCCGAACTCGAGGGCGCTGGAAATGGTGGCCTCGAAATCCTCACCCACGCGCGGCTGCAGGTACAAGCACTTGAGATATCCCATGACGTCGCGCGCCGCGTCATCCGCCCGCCGCTCGCGCTGGGAACTCTCGGCGCCGAGCGTCTGCAGCTCCGCGGTGCCGTATTTGTGGCCGGAAGCCGAGCCGGGAACGACGGCCGCCTTGATCGCGCGGTGCACCAGCAGATCCGGGTAGCGGCGGATCGGCGAGGTGAAGTGAGCGTACTCCTCGAGCGCGAGACCGAAATGGCCGATATTGGTTTGCTGATACACGGCTTGAGCAAGCGCGCGAATTACCAGCCCCTCGAGCAGCTGCCCGTCCGGCCGCGCGGACAGCCGCTCGACCAGCTGGCGAAATTCTCGCGGGCTGGGCTTTTCGGAAAACGTCGTGCCCACCTGCAGCGCATTCATGACTTTCTGCAGTTCGGTCACCCGCTTCTCTTCGGGCTGGCCGTGCACCCGGTACAGGCTTCCGACCTTGGCGAGGCGCAGCGCCACTGCCGCCTCCACATTGGCGGCGATCATGCACTCTTCGATCAAGCGATGCGCGTCGTTGCGCAGCATCGCGTAAAACCCCTCGATCGTGCCGTCCTTGCCGATGCGCGCCTTGACCTCGCCGCCGCGAAAATCGAGCGCTCCGCGCGCCTCGCGCGCGGATTTCAAGGCGCCGTATACCGCGTAGAGGTCATCGAGCGAGGTGCGCACCTCCCCCTCCAAGCCCGCGCCGGCGGCGCTGCGCGGATTCTCGAGATACTGCCAGGCCCGGTCGTAGGTGAGCCGCGCATGCGAGCGAATCACCGCTTCATAGAAATGCGTCCGGCCCGGAACGCCGGCCTTGCTCACCCGCATGTCGCAGACGAAGGCCAGCCGTTCGACGTTGGGCATCAGCGAGCACAGGTGATTGGACAAATGCTCCGGCAGCATCGGCAGCACTCGGTCGGGAAAATACACGGAGGTGGCGCGCGCGCGCGCTTCGACGTCGAGTGCGCTGCCGACGCGCACGTAGTAACTCACATCGGCGATGGCGACGACCAGCCGCCAACCGCCGCCGCGCGCGGTTTCCGCGTACACCGCATCGTCGAAATCCTTGGCATCCTCGCCATCGATGGTGACCAGCGGCAGTTCGCGCAGATCCTCCCGGCCGGCGCGGTCCTCGGGCCGCACGTCCGGATCGAAAAGATTCGCCGCATGCAGCACCTCGGGAGGGAACTCCTGCGGCAAATCGTGGCGCAGGATGGCAAAGCGCGCCGCAATGTCCGATGGCCGAACATCCTCGAGCACTCCGACGATGCGGCCCTGAGCCGGCGCCTCGCCCTGCGGCCGCTTGATGATCTCGACGATGACATTGTCGCCGTTCTTGGCGCCGTGCGAGGAGCGCTCGGCCACCCCGATCGGGTACCAATGACCCGGGTCCTCCGGTTCGAAGCGGCTGTGTCCGTGATCCGCGTGCCAAACGCCGCCTATTTGCTTGGGCGCATCGGCGGTACGGCGTATCAAGCGCGCAGTGCGCCGTCCCCGATCGTTGACCCCGACCGCCAGCACTTCGACTCGATCGTTGTGCATCAAGGTCGCGGTATCGGCGCGCGCCAGCACCAAGGGCGCGGAACCGTCATCGGGCAGCACCAGCACCTCGCCGCTGGACCGGCCGCGCAGCCGTCCCGCCACCCGCTCGCCGTCGCCCGCGGTCGCAAAGCCGTTGGGTCCCTCGATCGCCTGGCCGTCGCGCACCATCGCGGCCAAGCGCTTCGACAACGCAGCGCGCTGCGCGTCGGTGTGAAGTCCCAGGCGCTTCGCGAGGCGTGCCGCGGTAAGCGGTTCCGGCGCCTCCGACAAGTGCTTGAGCAACAACTCCCGGCTCGCGATCGGATCCGCGTAGCGCAGCTTCTCTAGTTCCAAATTGGGGTCCTGGGCGTGCCAATCGTGCGCCTTGGCGGTTACGCCGTCCGGCTTTTTCGGCCGGCGCGGACCTTTCGGACCACGTCGTGTCATAGGATCTAAATGCCTCGAGCTCGATGTTTTGGCGCACGAGGTTAGCAGCTTTGCGGCCGCCCGACCTCATTTCGGCATGGAGTTTCGGTATTGCCGTCCGCTATCGCCGCGCATCACTCATTGGCGAAACCATCTCGACTTGAGCGCTTCCAGCAACACCAAACTGGTCATGCCGACCGCGCCACAGACGGCAAGATCGTTTAAGTGCAGTTGGCCGAAATGAAACAAAGTCCGCGCCGGCTGCCAAAACAAGGTGGTTGCCAACAGTACGAAAACGGCCCCCATCAGAATCCATAACGCGCGATTGGGTTGCCGGATTGCGCGGAAGACGGAGGATTCGAACGAACGGTTGACCAGGATCAATCCGATGTTGACGAGGACCAGCGAAGTGAATACCAGCGCACGAAGCTCGGACTCCTGCATTCCCATCCGCGCTGCGCCGATCAGAACACCCGCCACGATCGCCAAGGCAATCAGCCCCTGCACAAGTGCCCACGCAATTCGCTTAGGAATGAGCAGTGGAATCTTCGGGTCGCGCGGTGGCCGTCGCATCACGTCGGCCTCCTCGCCTTCCGCCTCGAACACCATCGAACACGCCGGATCGATGATCATTTCGAAAAACGCGATGTGAATCGGCGTGAGCATCAGCGGCAGACCCAGCACGAGCGGCAGGAGCGCAAGCCCGGCAATTGGAATATGAACCGCCACGATGTATTCGATGGCTTTGCACAGATTATCGTATATGCGACGGCCCAAGCGAACGGTCTTGACGATGGATCCGAAATCGTCGTCGAGCAGCACGATGGCCGAAGCCTCACGCGCAACGTCGGTGCCGCGTCCGCCCATCGCGATGCCGATGTGCGCGGCTTTGATCGCCGGCGCGTCGTTCACGCCATCCCCGGTCATCGCGACGATCTCTCCGATGGACTTCAGGGATTGCACGATTCGAAGTTTTTGAGCAGGTCGGATGCGCGCGAATATCGACGTCGTCTTGACCCGCGTCACCAGGACTTCATCGGTCATTTGGTCTAGCTCATCGCCCGTCAGGACCTGAGTCGTCTCGAGTCCGGCTTGTCCGGCAATGGCGCTGGCGGTCGCCGGATAATCGCCGGTGATCATCACGACCCGGACACCTGCCGAACGGCATTCGGCGACCGCAGCCGGCACGTTCGACCGCAGCGGATCGGCGAAACCGATGAGTCCAACGTACTCGAAATCATAACAGCGAAGCGACTCCGGCAGCCGCTCGACACCGGCGAGGTCGACGGCGCATGACCGGGCAACGCCCAGTACGCGAACGCCCCGCGCTGCCAGCGCATCCATCTGCCGGCGAACGTTCTGCAGCCGTTCGGCCGAAAGACGGCAAATCTCCGCTACGGCCTCCACAGCACCCTTGGCGTAGGCCCGGCCGCAGCCCTGGTTATGGCGAGCCATCACGTTGGCGACCACGAACAAATCGGGCCTCAATCCGTACTCGCGAACCAACGACCAGCCCGGTACCTCGACAGCGCTCGAATTGTCGTGGTCGGCGGCCATGGCATGCACCGCCAGGTCCATCGGGTCGGTTGCCTCCGGCCGACAGGCCAGACGCGCTACGTTCAGCGTCTCGCGAATCTCCTCGGAAAGCGCCGCACCGCTCTCGCTGTCCCACCGGCTGTCGGTACCGCATATGGCGACCACAGTCATGCGATTCTCGGTGAGCGTACCGGTCTTATCGGTGCACAGAACGGTGGTCGCGCCGAGCGTCTCAATAGCGGCCGCCCGGCGGGTCAAGACGCGCGCCTGGGAGATGCGCCATGCCCCCATGGCCATGAAGACCGCCATGACCAACGGAAACTCTTCGGGGAGCAGGGACATGCCCAAAGCAATCCCGCCCAGCATGGCCTGCAGCCACGAGCCGCGCAGCAGACCAAACAATAGAACCGTCAGCCCCCCCGCGACCGCGCCGACGATGGCAAAATCCCGTATTAACCAGCGCATCTGTCGCTGCAGATGCGGCTGCTCCGTCTCTATCGTGCGAAGATCCTTGCCGATTTTGCCCATTTCGCTGCGCGTGCCGGTGGCGTGCACGAGCGCCCGAGCAGTACCGCGAACCACCAGCGTGCCGGCGAAGACGTACGGCAGATCTTCGCCGCCGGGGACGGCTCGAGAGACGCCGGTTCCGGCTCCGCCGATTGCCGCCAATTTGCGCACCGGAACTGATTCTCCGGTCAACAGAGACTCATCGATCATCAAATCATGCGATCTGACCAGGGTGGCATCGGCCGCCACGCGATCGCCTTCGGTGATTATGATGACATCGCCGCAGACCACCTCCCGCCCGGCGATTTGCAATCTCTGTCCGTCACGAATCACCAAGGCCCGCGGACTTGCAAGGTTTCGCAGCGCTTCCAACACCCTTTCGCTGCGCGACTCCTGGACAATCGTGATCACGACCGAAAGCGACGCGAAGACCAGCAGTAGAATCGCCTCGATGCGGTCGCCCAACAGCAGGTAAACCATGCCACCGGCGATCAGCAGCGCGAACATCGGCTGACGCACCACTTCGAAAAGGATTCGAAGCACCCCGCGGTCCTCCGACGCCGGCAGCTCGTTGTAGCCGTCCGCTTTGAGTCGCGCGGCCGCCGCCGCACTGCTGAGTCCGATAAATGGATCCGGGTCGTTCATCGCGTACCGCCGCCGCGAGGGCTCAGTCGATCAACCGGCGACCAAATGAGCGGCCTCGGTAGCAATGGCCGGCCTATCCCTGCAACAGCGGCAGTTCGATGTTCACGCGCAGACCGCCTCCGGGCACATTCGACGCCGAGATCGTGCCGCCGTGGCTCTCGATCACGCGCTTCGCGATCGCCAATCCCAAGCCGGTTCCGTCCTTGCGCGCATGCATCGAGCTGCGGAAGAACGGATCGAAAATATGGGCGATATCGGATTCCGGAACTCCCGTTCCGAAGTCTCGAACCGATATGACGGCGACGCGGCCGCCGCTACCCAGCGCCGTTCCTACATCCACCGTAGCGCCGGAATCGCTGTATTTGATGGCGTTTCGAACCACATTTTCGACCGCCCGGCGCAGCAGCGCGACATTTCCGCGGACGACGCCGTCGGTCTCGGACATCACGTGAATATTGCGGCCGTTGGCGCTGGCCTCGAATTGCGCATCATCGACGATGTCGGACAGCAATTCGCGCAGATCGATCTCCTCGTCCAACAGATTGTCGACGTTCGCCTGCAGGCGCGAGAGCGCCAGCAATTCTCCGATCAACTTATCCATGCGCGCCGATTCGCGCTGAATGCGCTCCATCAAACCCGGTGCCTGATCGGGCTGCTGGATAGCCAGACCGATGGCCGCCTGAATCCGTGCCATCGGGGACCGCATCTCGTGTGAAACGTCTTTAAGCAACTGACGCTGCGCGACGATGAGCGTGCGCAAGCGCGAAATCATGCGATCGAACTCGACACCCAGATCCTTTAGTTCATCATTCCCCGGCCCCATCCGGTCGGCAATGCGTACGTTGAGGTTGCCGTCGGCGGCATCGGTGATCGCCGAATGCAGGCTGCGGATGGGTTTGGAAAGCAGCCACCCAAGCAGCGCTGCGCAACTAAGGCCTGCCACGATGTCCCCCATGATGTCCGCGAGTGAAAGTCGGCGAAGGTCTGGTGCGGACGCAGGAGGCTGCTGGTGAAAAATCATCGCTATTCGTTGCTTCTCAATGGGCCACGCGCGAACCAATAGATCGGCGCCGAGCTGGAACACGGTGATGAGCACGAAGAACTTCCAGAATAGGCGACCCACGCGCTCCTTCGTGGAACTTGCTCGTCGCGCACTCATTCTGGAATCAGTTGATAGCCCAAGCGATAGACGGTTGCGATGGGTGAGCGGCCATCGACAAGCTGTCCAAGCTTCTGGCGAATGCTGCTCACGTGCACGTCGATGCTGCGATCGAAACGCGCCAGCGGCCGGCCCAATCCCTGTTCGGAAAGCGTTTGTTTGCTCACCGGGTTGCCGACATTGCGGGCCAGCACCTCCAAGACATTGAATTCGGTGCTGGTGAGTTCCACGGGCCGACCGCTCCACTCCACCACCCGCCGCTGCGGATCCATCGTCAGCGCGCCCGCATGAATCGCGGCCGGTGAATCGACGGCGTCCTTGGCGGCAACCGTGCGGCGCAGAATTGCGCGGATGCGGGCCGCCAGTTCGCGCGGCGTGCACGGTTTGGGGATGTAATCGTCAGCTCCGATTTCCAAGCCCACGATTCGATCGGTGTCATCGCCTTTAGCGGTCAACATGATCACCGGCAGCTTGCTGCGGGCTCGGATCGCCATCAATGTTTCGATGCCGTTCATTCGCGGCATCATCACATCGACCACCGCAATTGCGTAACGGCCCGAGAGCGCCTCGCGCACGCCCGTCTCGCCGTCCGCTGCCCAGCCCACCGAATAGCCCTCGCGCTCAAGATAATTCTTGAGCATATCGGCAAGCTCCTCGTCGTCATCGACGAGCAGGACCGACGAAGTGGCAGGCGCAGGGTCAGGCAACATGGTGAATTGTGGAACGATCCGTGTATGGAGCATTTATATTAACAAGAGATCCCTGCAAAATGTGACAGAGGGCAGATTGAGGCAGCTGCTCGACGATCTCCAATGTCGCGAGCGGCCGACAACGGAAATCGGCAATGTAAATCCGTGTAAGGACTGCGTAAGGTTCGATGTGGAAAATGCGGCCCTGGCGTCGGTGAGCGAAATTAGCTTTTCATGCTTTTACATCTCGCTAACCGCACTTTACGCCTGCCGATGACAAACTTTGTTCCGTCGAATCGGACCAACGTTACAGGAGATTAATATGAAGACTTCCATCAAAAATTACGGCGACTTCTTTTACCGCACGCTCGCAGGTGTGGCGATCGGTGCGCCGATGCTTCTGGTCTGCGCGGTTTCGCAATTGCCCGAAGGCACGGAGCGCGGCGAATTCATGGTGTACGGCCTCGGCGCAGTTATGGCCGTGCTCGTGACCACGCTGGTGCTGCGCGCTGCGTATACCTTCGGTTTCAGCAAGGCGCTCGGAATTGCCACCTCGGAGCCGAATCGCTCCGTGACCGCCTGAGCCGGGAGTGTGTATCTTCCCAAGCGGGGTTGACCCATGCGTCGCGTCACCGGATGCCATTCGGTGCCGCGACGCCGCTTTCTTAGCACCATGAATAATCGCTTAGCGCCATGAATAATCGCCGATCGGGTTGATATTCTATCGGCGCAATCCGGCCGGTTTCGGCCCGCCGGTAGCCCAATCGAGAAGCTGCGCGATATGCACCGCGGGCACGCCGCCCGCAGCGCCGATTTGCACCATGCAGCCGATGTTGCCGGTGGCGATCACATCGGCCTCGAGCGCACCGAGTGCTTGCGCCTTGCGAGCGCCGAGCTGCGCGGCGATATCGGGCTGCAGGATATTGTAGACACCAGCCGAACCGCAGCACAGGTGCGACTCCTTCGGCTCGCGCACCTCGAAGCCCGCATCGGCGAGCAGTCGGGCCGGCGCGGCAACGACCCGCTGCCCGTGCTGCAGCGAGCACGCCGCGTGGTAACCGACAACGGTGTGCGGTACACCGATCTTCGGCGGCAAACCGATGCCTTCCAGCAATTCGCACAGATCGCAAGCGAGCGCGGAAACTTGCGCCGCCTTGGCCGCATACCGTGGATCGTCCCGCAGCATGTAGCCGTAATCGCGGATCACCGGACCGCAACCGGAGGCCGTCACAACGATCGCGGCGAGCGGCCCAGCCTCGAGTTGCAGATGCCAGGCATCCACATTGGCTCGCGCCAACTCGAGGGCCTCGGCGTCCCGGCCCATGTGATGCGACAAGGCACCGCAACAGCCCTCGCGCTTCGCCCTCACGATCTCGCACCCGGCACGCTGCAACAGCCGCACACACGCCTGCTGAATCTCAGGATCGATCACCGGTTCGACGCAACCCCGTGCGAGCCCGACTCGCATCACGCCCGATGCCGGTATCGCGGCCATCGGCCGCATCGGCGCGGGGTCCGGCCCTCGCCCCGTCGAGACTCCCCTCCCAAGCATCTTTGCCGCTCGGTCGAGGCTCAGCAAGGTTGCGAGCGGGCGCATGCCCGGAATGCGCTCGAACCAGGCCGCAAACGGCTGCATCAACGCCGCCAACATCAGGGCGCCACGAAACCGGCGGCGATGCGGCAGGACCCAGGCGAGCATGGCGCGCAACGCGCGATCCGCAAAAGGCCGCCGATAGCGCTCCTGAACGTACGCGCGGCCCTTGTCGATGATCCGCCGGTAGCTCACACCGGACGGACAATGGGTTTCGCATGCAAGGCACGACAAGCAGCGGTCCAAATGCTTCACCACCGGCGCCGACGGCAGTGCGCCCCTCTCCAGCATTTCCTTGATCAGATAGATGCGCCCGCGAGGACTGTCGAGTTCGTTGCCGAGCAGCACATAGGTCGGGCAGGTCGCGATGCAGAATCCACAGTGCACGCAGCCTCTGATGGCGGCGGCCGCGGCCGCCGTCGCCGGATCGGAAAGCTGCGCGGCGTCGAATTTCGTCTGCATCTAGAGTTCACCCGCCAGATCGACGCCGGGATTGAGAATGCCGTGCGGATCAAAGGCCGCCTTCAACCGCTGGTGCAATCGCCGAAGCCCCTGATCGCCAAACGCGGCGGCCGGCGCGGCGGCCAGCAGCGATGCGCGCAGCGCCGGCGGCGCGCGCACCAACACGGCGTGCCCGCCGAGGGAGCGGGCGAAGGCGCGTATCCCGGTGCCTATCGCGTGCGCGCCGTCGGCTTCGGCGCCACCCTCGCGCGGCGCAGTCTCGGGAACCGCCGCCCACACCAGGCCGCCCGCCCAGTCGTACACATACTGCGCATCGCTCGACGCCAGCAGCTCGCCGACCCGCCAGCCTTGCGCAGGCGGCACCGATATCCTCCACAGCACATGCCCCTCGCCAGGCAGAACATCGAGCGTGCGCATGCCCCGCCAGAACGCGCTGCTCTCCTCCGCCATGACGGCCTCGCCGGCACCCATCGGCGCCAGGGCGCGCAGAAGTTCACCGCATCGGGCGTCGACCGACGGTCCGAAGCCCTCGAGGCGCAATGCCGTGGTGGCGCATGATGCCGCCGTCGCTCGCGAAGACGGCAGATGGGCGGCTGCTGAAACCGCCGCGGGCAGCGCCAGCGCCGCGCTCATCAGCCGATTGGCCGCTTGGTCCGGCAATCCCCGAAACAGCAGCGTGGTCTCGGCACGCGGCCGCGGCAGCACCCGCATGGTGATCGAGACGAGCACCGCGAGCGTGCCCCAGGAGCCGGTCATCAGCTTGGGCAAGTCGAACCCGGTTACATTCTTGACGACCGCACCGCCGCCCTTGAGCGCCTCGCCTCGTCCCGAGACCGCCGTGAAGCCGAGGATGTGATCGCGTGCCGCGCCGCTCGACAGGCGCCGGGAACCCGACACGTTGCCGGCGATGATGCCGCCGAGAGTTGCGCCCCCCGGCAATGCGCCAAACAGCGGTCCGTGATCGAACGGCTCGAATGCCAGCATCTGCTGCCGCTCGCGGAGGGCGGCCTCGATCTCGAGGAGCGGCGTAGCGGCGTGCGCGGTCAGCACCAGCTCATCCGGATCGTAATCGGTGATGCCCGTAATAGCCCTCATATCGAGCAGCGCGGCCGGCTCGGCCGGCATTCGCAACAGTCGCTTCGATCCGCCGCCGCGTATTTCCAGGCCGCGCCTCTCGGCAACCGCTTCGGCAACAGCCTCCAGCACCTCGGCCGCCGTCGTGGGGGCATGGCATTGCTGTCGCGCCATGGGTCAAAACCGCGGAAGGTCGGGGAACGGAAGCATCCCCCGATGCACGTGCAGCCGCCCTAATTCCGCGCAGCGATGCAAGTTCGGAAATACCTTGCCGGGATTGAGCAGCATGGCGGGATCGAAGACGCACTTGATGCGCTCCTGATGGGCCAGATCCACGTCGTTGAACATCTCGCCCATGAGATCGCGTTTCTCGACTCCCACCCCGTGCTCTCCGGTCAAGACGCCGCCCATCGCCACACAGGTGCGCAAGATATCAGCGGCGAACGCTTCGGCGCGATCGAGTTCGCCCGGCACATTGGCGTCGTAGAGGATCAGCGGGTGCAGGTTCCCGTCCCCGGCGTGAAACACGTTGGCCACACGCAGCCCGTGGCGCGCGGCCATGCCCGACATCCGCGTAAGCATCTCCGGCAGGCAGCGGCGCGGGATGGTGCCGTCGATGCAATAGTAGTCCGGTGAGATTCTGCCGATCGCGGGAAATGCCGCCTTGCGCCCCGCCCAGAACCGCAGCCGTTCGTCTTCGCTTCCAGACACTCGAACCGTTGAAGCGCCGTTGCGCACGGCGATCTCGGTCACCATGGTCATGAGGTGCCGGCACTCCTGCTGCGGTCCGTCGACTTCCACGATGAGCAGTGCATCGACGTCGCGCGGGTAGCCGATGCCGAGGAAGTCTTCGGCGGCGTGAATCGCCGGCCGGTCCATCATTTCCATGCCGGCGGGAATAATGCCGTGCGCGATGACCTCGGCGACGCAGCGCGCGGCCGACTCGACCTCGGCGAAACCGAGCAGGACGGCCTGTGCCGCCTGCGGCTTGACCAGCAGCCGCAGAGTGACCTCGGAGACCACCCCGAGCAACCCTTCGGAGCCCACCGCGAGGCCCAGCAAGTCGTACCCCGGCGCATCGAATGCCTTGCCGCCAAGTTCGATCACTTCGCCGCCCATCAACACGATCTTCAAGCCGAGCACGTTGTGCGCCGTCATGCCGTACTTCAGGCAATGCACACCGCCCGAGTTCTCCGCGACGTTGCCGCCGATGGTGCAGGCGATTTGACTCGAAGGATCCGGCGCGTAATAAAAGCCGCGCGCGGCGACCGCCTGCGAAACGGCAAGGTTGGTGACGCCGGGCTGCACCACTGCGATTCGATCGTCGTAGTCGATTTCCAGGATGTGCCGCAACCGGCTCAAGCCAAGCACGATGCCATCTTGCGCCGGCAGCGCGCCGCCCGACAGCGAGGTCCCCGCGCCGCGCGGTACGACCTTCACCCCATGCTCGTTGCACCAGCGCAGGATCGCAGAGATTTGCTCGGTATTCTCCGGCAGCACCACCAGCAAGGGCCTTTGGGCATAGGCGGTCAAGGCATCCGATTCATAGGGGGCCAATTCGTCGGGCTGATCGATCACGCCCTCGCCCGGCACGATGTCGCGCATGGCCTGCACGATGCGCGCGCGGCTCGCGATGGTGCGAGGATCGGGAGCCGGCATCCTTACCGACATGCTTTGCGCCGCCCGCGTGAATCCATCGATACTCCAATGCCTTGAGTTTCTCAAGTATGCACGCGGACGGCTGCGGCATCGATCCGATTGACAAGGATCAAGCGGGTGCGTAGATTCCAGCGCCTCGCGTTCGGCGGACCCATCTTGCCCAGGTGGCGGAACTGGTAGACGCGCTGGTTTCAGGTACCAGTGGAGCAATTCGTGGAGGTTCGAGTCCTCTCCTGGGCACCATTAAAATCAATCTGATACAGCGGTTTATTAAAGTAATTTTCTCACACAGATAACCTGAGCGCCCGGCGCGAGCCGGTGCTCGTGATCATGTAGTCGTCCCTGGCCACGCGCACCAGATCCCGTCCTTCGTTCTTCGCCACGTAGAGCGCCGCGTCGGCACGAGCAATGAGCTCATCGAGCGATCTCGTGTCCGCATCGCTGGTCGCGAGTCCCGCGCTCAAGCTCACGCGCAGGCCGCTGCCCGAGGACGGCAGCCGTATCGCGAACACCAGCGCGCGCAGCCGTTCCAGGCTCGAGAGCGCGAATTCCAACGGCGTTTCGGGCATTACCAGCAAGAATTCCTCACCGCCCCATCGCCCGAGGGTGTCCGATTCGCGCAGCGCCTCGCGCCCGATAAGGGCGAACTCCTTCAAGACGTGGTCGCCGGTGGCGTGCCCCCAGCGATCGTTGATGGCCTTGAAATGATCCATGTCGATGAGGGCGATCGTCACCGGCTCGGTTACCCTGGGGGCGATGCTGGCGCGATAAGCCTGCGTCAGAGTGACGATGGCCAGGTCTTCCCGGTTCTGCCGATGTTCCAGCAGGCCGCGGTTAAGCAGCAGGCAGGTATCGGCCGGCGAGCCGCGCGGCTGCAGCTGTCGCGCCGTCTCGATCGCTTGAATGGCGGCGGCAATGCCGGCACTGTCGTACACGCTGTCGGCGAACGACAGCAGCAAATCCACGTGAACCGGATCGCGTTCGCTCGGCACGAGCGCAAGGCCCTTGGCGGCGCTCGCCCGCGCATCCGCATCCAATTCGAGCATACCGTAAGCCTGCGCCTGGACCGCGTACAAGGCGGCGGTTCGCGCCGTGTTGCTGGTTGCGTCCGACAACGGTTCGCGCTGCAGGGCGGTCAGCAGCGCCTGCGCGTGATTGAGCGCCTTGGTGGCATCCTGGACGATCATTTGTTGTAACTGATGAATATCCGGGTCGAGGCTGTCGAGACAGCTCGCCCGAGCCGCCGGCGCGATCCACACCCAGCCGAGCAGTGCCAACACGGGAAGGAGCGACAACCGCCGGCCGAATTGCGCCGATTGCGGGGAATCAAGCACCTCACGCGGGAATTTATCCATGATCGTCGCCAACGTACGTCGTTCGCACCGGCCAATCGACTCCGGATGTCACGCTTTTGGAACCTTCACCGCAAAGCCCGGCAAGGCGCATTGCGGAGGCGCCGGCGCTTGAGCGGAATGTGACGCGCGTCGCAGTGGCAAGTTGCCCCTCTCTGGGGCATAGTCGATGTTGCTCCCTGACCAACGATATCCTGGGAATCCCCATGCCCGCATCCTTCTTGGATCGAGAAAGCACCGTCGCGCCCCCGGACTACAACCGCTTTTTGGTGCCGCCCGCGGCCCTCGCGGTGCATCTGTCGATCGGTCAGGCATATGCGTTCTCAACCTTCAATTTACCGCTGACCAAACTCATCGGATTGAACCATTCGGCGCCCGGCGATTGGAAACTGACCGAGGTGGGTTGGACGTTTTCCATCGCGATCGCCTTTCTCGGCCTGTCGGCCGCCGTGTTCGGACACTGGGTTGACAAAGTGGGGCCGCGCAAGTCGATGTTGACGGCCGCCTTGTGCTTCAGCGGCGGATTCATCGTATCCGCCTTCGGCATTCGCTTTCATCAGCTCTGGCTGCTCTACCTGGGGTACGGCGTGCTGGGCGGCTGCGGGCTCGGCATCGGCTACATCTCGCCGGTTTCCACGCTGATCAAATGGTTTCCCGACCGACCGGGCATGGCGACCGGCATGGCCATCATGGGCTTTGGCGGCGGCGCGCTCATCGCGGCGCCCCTCTCGATCATGCTGATGGAACACTTCAAGACTGCGGCGTCCAACGGGGTGCTCGAGACTTTCGTCACCATGGGCGTCATCTACTTCATGTTCATGCTGATCGGCGTTTACTCGGTGCGGGTACCCGCCAATGATTGGAAGCCGGTGGGGTGGGTCGAGCCCGCGGAACCGCGCTCGCTGGTGACCAAGGCCAACGTGGCGGACACCATGGCGTGGCGCACCCCGCAATTCTGGCTCCTGTGGGGCGTGTTGTGCATGAACGTGAGCGCCGGCATCGGCGTGTTGGGACAGGCTTCGCCGATGATCCAGGAGATTTTCAGCGGACGGGTCACGCCGGCGGCGGCGGCGGGTTTCGTCGGCTTGCTCAGCTTGTTCAACATGGTCGGCCGATTCATCTGGGCGTCGGTATCCGACTATATCGGCCGGCGCAACACCTACGTCGTATTCTTCGCACTCGGCATTCTGCTTTACTCGGCCGTTCCGACGCTCGGGCATCTCGGCTCGATCGCGCTGTTCGTCGCTGCGTTCGCCGTGATTCTGTCGATGTACGGCGGTGGATTCGCGACCATCCCGGCGTACTTGCGCGACATTTTTGGCACCATGCACGTCGGCGCCATCCACGGCCGGCTGTTGACCGCGTGGTCGGTGGCGGGAGTTCTGGGACCGGTGCTGGTGAATTACATTCGTCAGTACCAGATCGACAGCGGCGTGCCGAAAGCCCAGGCCTACTCGGTCACCATGTACATCATGTGCTCGCTGCTGCTGGTCGGTCTGATTTGCAATCTCGCAATGCGTGCGGTTGACGAAAAATACCATTACCGCCCGGAGTCGCCCGGCCCCAAGGGTTCGGCATCCTTGAGGTCGGCATCATGAAAACACGGCTCGTCTTTCTGTGGCTCGCGGTCGGAGTGCCGCTGCTGTGGGGTGTCCTGAAAACCCTGGAGAATGCTCTGAAGCTGTTCCGCTGATCCGCGCGAGCCGCGGCGCCCGGTCGAGCGCCTGCCGGTGGCACCGGCGGCGGCTCCCGCCTGGCGGTCCATTTCGCCGCGCAATTGCGCCGTCGCGCCGCTCGAAATCGCCCCCAACTTTGCTTCGATGGTCGCCAGATCCGGCACCGGCCCGCGCACATGGGACTCGAGCGCGCGACGCATGACGCGCAGGTGTTCGGGCGTGGTGCCGCAGCAGCCGCCGATGATGCGCGCGCCGGCATCCAAGGCCAGGCAGGCGTATTGCGCCATTAATTCGGAGGTTCCGTTGAATCGGATGGCGCCGTCCACGAATTGCGGAATGCCGCAGTTCGCCTTGGCGACCAGAATCGCCGCAGCGTCCGACGCCGTCGCAAGATTGACGATGGACGCGACGAGTTCCGAGGGGCCGACGCCGCAATTGCTGCCGCATGCGGCAAGGTGGTTGCGCCGATGCAATGCCGCCAGATCGAACGGCGTGATGCCCATCATCGTCCGCCCGTTGGTGTCGAAGCTCAAGGTCGCGACCACGCGTAAGCCGGTGGCGCGGGCGCCGGCAATTGCCGCCTCGGTCTCCTCGACCGACGACATGGTTTCGATCCACAGCACGTCCGCCCCGCCGCGCTTGAGCGCCACCGCCTGTTCGGCAAACGCGTCTTGCGCCGCCGCCGCGCTGAGCGGCCCCAGCGGCTCGAGAATCTCCCCGGTCGGCCCCATGCTCCCGCCGACCAGCACCACGCGTCCGGCGCGATCGGCTTCTTTGCGGGCAATGAGCGCCGCCCTCTCGTTCAACTCTCCAACGCGCGACTCGGCCTTGTGGAGTTTCAGTCGGTGGCGCGTCCCGCCGAAGGTATTGGTCAGGATGATGTCCGCCCCGGCATCGATGAAGGCGTGCTGCAAGTCGGCGATGCGCTGCGGATGATCGGCATTCCACAATTCGGGCGCATCCCCCGATTGCAGGCCGCGTTCGAAAAGATTGCTGCCGGTCGCGCCGTCGGCGAGCAGCCACGGTCGCTCGGCCAACAGCGCGGTGAATCGATCAATCATGGGTGGGATTTTAGCATGGCCGCAACCGCGCCCCGAGGGGCCGCTAACCGAACGGGTGCTTGAGAAAGATCGTCTGATCGCGATCGGGACCGGTGGAGATGATGTGAATCGGCACCCCGACCAGGGCTTGCAGCCGTTCGAGATAGCTGCGGGCGCTGGCCGGCAAATCATCGTATCGAGTGGCACCGACGCTGCTTTCCTTCCATCCGGGCAGATCCTCGTACACCGCTTCACAATCCCCGAATTGCTCGGATAGCAGCGGCGGGGTAAGCCTGACGGCACCGCCGATCTTGTAGCCCACGCACACGCGGATGGAATCGAGACCATCCAGTACATCGAGCTTGGTGACGCACAACGAGGAGCAGCTGCTGTGCACGACCGAGCGCCGCAGCGCCACCGCGTCGAACCAGCCGCAACGGCGTTGCCGTCCGGTGACCGAGCCGAATTCATGGCCCACCCGAGACAAATGTTCGCCGTATTCGTCGAACAGCTCAGTGGGGAACGGCCCGGCGCCGACTCGCGTGGTGTAGGCCTTGACGATGCCGAGAACCTCGTGCAACCGCCGCGGTCCAATTCCGGTTCCGGAAGCGGCCCCGCCCGCGCTCGTGGTCGAGGAGGTGACAAAGGGATAGGTTCCCAGATCGACGTCCAACATCGCCCCCTGAGCGCCTTCGAACAGCACGTTTCGGCCCTCGACGCTCAATTGCTCGAGGATGCCCGTGACGTCCGCCACCAACGGCTTGAGGCGTTCGCCGAGCGCGAGATTGGATTCGAGCACCTGTTGAAAATCGATCGGCGGCGCTTTGAAATAGTGCTGCAATACGAAGTTGTGGTAGTCGAGGATCTCGCCCAATTTGGCGGCGAAGCGTTCGCGGTGAAACAGATCGGCGACGCGCAGCGCGCGGCGCGCCACCTTATCCTCGTATGCCGGGCCGATGCCGCGCCCGGTGGTGCCGATGGCGTTGACGCCTCGCGCCTTCTCGCGCGCGCGATCGAGCGCCACATGCGAGGATAATATCAACGGACACGAGGGGCTCACCCGCAGGCGCTCGAACACCGGCACACCCTGCCCGATCAGCATTTCCGCCTCTTTGAACAGCGCCTCCAGCGACAGCACCACGCCGTTGCCGATCAGACACTGCACGTGAGGATGCAGAATCCCCGATGGTATCAAGGACAAAACGGTTTTCTTGCCGCCGATGACCAGCGTGTGGCCGGCGTTGTGGCCGCCCTGAAACCGCGCCACGGCCTGAGCTTGGTCGGTGAGCAAATCGACCACTTTGCCCTTGCCCTCATCGCCCCACTGCAAGCCGATAACGACCAGATTCTTACCCATTACGCGCCATCCATAGCAAGACGAGCCCCACCACCATGCTGATCAATCCGCCCCAGCGCAAGTGATTGGGCTCGGCCTGCGCCAGCCCCCGCCAAAAGACGCTTGGTGCCGCCGGGATTCAGGAACGGAAACACGCCCTCGAGCACCATGTACAAAGCAAAGGCGCCGCCCAGATAACGCCCCAATTCGCCCCAGCCGATCTGCATCGCCATGCCGAGCGGCTAGCGCTGCGGCTGCGACTGCGACTGCGGTTTGTTGAAATACTTGAAGTAGGCGTTTTCCGGCGGAATCACCAGCAAATCCCCGGAAGTGCCTATCGCATCGCGATACGATTGCATACTGCGGTAGAAACTATAGAACTCCGCATTCTTCGAGTACGCTTTGGCGTACACCTCGCTGGCCGAGGCATCGCCCTGACCGCGGATTTCGCTCGCTTGCCGGGATGCGTCGGCCAGGATCTGCGTTTGCTGCTTGTTCGCCTCCGCCCGGATGCGATCCGACGCCTCGACGCCTTCGGCGCGCAGCTTGGCCGCCTGCGCCTTGAAGGTCGCGCGCATGCGCTCGAACACCGAATCCTGGACCTGCTGCGGCAGATCGATCTTGGTGATGCGCACATCGACGAGCTCGACGCCCAACTGCTCAGCGAAAGGGCGGGCGGTCTTCATCATTGCATCGGTGAATTCGGCGCGTTCGGCGGTGACCACCTGCTGCAAGGTGCGCTGCGTCACCACCGTCTTGATGCTGTCCCTGATGGTCTCGCCGAGGCGCGCATTCGCGACATCTTCGGTGCCGCCGGTCGATTCGTAGTAGCGGCGCAGATTATTGATGCGCCACTTCACGTAGAAATCGATATTGAGCTGCTCTTGCTCGCGCGTCAAGAAATGCTCCGACTGGTACATCTGGGTCAATATGCGCCCGTCGAAGCGAGTCACCTCGTTGACCAGCGGGATGCGAAAATGCAGGCCGGGCGAAATTTGCCAATCGACGATCTCGCCGCCGGTCGATTTGATCGCGAGCTGCCCTTCGTCGACGATGAACACACTGGCGCGCACCAGCAGGATGGCAGCGACCAGCCCCAGCAATGCATACAGAACTTTGGATTGCATCAGCGCACCCCTCGCGCACGCGCCGGATCCTCGGGGGGCGAGGCTTGTGCTTCGGGCGCACGAGCGGGCACCGTGAGCGTGTCATTGGGCATGGTGATCGATTGCGGCCCGGCCGATATCAATTTATCAAGCGGCAAATACAGCATGTTGCCGGAGTTCTTGGTGTCGACGATGACCTTGCGCGAATTCTTGTAGACGTTTTCCATGGCCTCGAGATACATGCGCTCGCGCGTGACCGCCGGCGCATGTTCATATTGCGCCAGCACTTGATCGAAGCGCGAGGTCTCGCCGCGCGCCAGCGCGAGTACCTGCAGCTTATAGGCCTCCGCATCCAGAATCTCCTTCGCCGCCGCGCCGCGCGCTCGCGGCACGACGTCGTTGCGGTACGTCTCCGCGTCCTGCTGGAATCGCTGGCGGTCCTTGTCCGCCTTGATGGCGTCGCGCTGCGCGTCCTGCACCGGCTCGGGGACGATCACTTCCCCCAGCGTGACGCTGACGATGTGAATTCCGATATCGTAGTTGTCGAGCGTGCGCTGCAGCAGCACCCTGGCCCGATCGGTGATCGCCGGATCAAATGCCAGCGCCCGGTCGAGCGAAGCCTGTCCCACCGCCTCGCGCATGGCGCTCTCGCTGACCTGCGTCAAGGTTTCGTCCACGCCCTTGACCTTGAACAGATATTTGAGCGGATTCGGTTGCGTGTATTGAACCGCGGAGGTGACCTCGACCAGGTTGGTGTCCGCGGTCAGCATGCGCGCATCGTCCCGCACGCTGTATTGCTGCGACACATTGACGATGATTCGGCGTTCGATCGGCCACGGCAGATGCCAGTTGTAGCCGGGACCCATCGTTTGCACGTACTTCCCGAATCGTAGAATGACGGCGCGCTCCTGCGCATCGACGCGATAAACGCCGCTGCCGATCCACACGGCGCCGAGCAGCGCAAGGACGGTGCCCAGGCCCCTGCCAAAATTGGGCGAACTTTGCCCGGCGCCGCCGCCCGAGCCGCCGCTGCGCCCGAACAGCGCGGCGATGCGCCGCTGCAGATTGCGCAGCACGTCGTCCAGGTCGTTTTGCGACTGTTGCGGGCGATTCCAAGGATTGCGTTTCTCGCCGCCGGGTTCGTTCCAAGCCATGCGTATGCCTAAGTTAAGTTGCGAAAAAAGATTGTTTTAAGCCAAGGCCAAGTATGAGGAACCGGTTATTCTACCAGCCGATCCCGATCCAACGCATGCCTTGGCTATGTCACGCGCTGTTCGCGCCTTGCGCCGCCGACATCCACAAGATGCACTCCAGCAGCCCCCAGCAATTTGGCGATCTCGGCCTCATCGAGTTCGACCTCGATTTCCCAGCTGCCGTCGTCCAATTGCCGCTCGGCGCGCACCGCATTGCGCCGGTACAGATCGGATCTGACCGCCGCAGCCGGCATCGCCAGATGCAGCGTGCGCCTGACTTGATTGGGCCGCACGGCCTGCGCGATCGCCTGGCGTAAACCGTCGAGCCCCGCGCCGGTGACCGCCGAGACCCAGGCGCGTGCCGGTATGCCGTCGGCGCCGGCCACCACCCGCGCCGTTTCGGCGCCCGCCGCCGCCTCGATCAGATCGATTTTGTTGAATGCCAGCAGCTCGCGGATGTCACCCGCCCCTATGCCGCGCAACACCTCGCGCACCTGTTCAATACGCTCGTTGCGCAACGGATCGCTGGCATCGACCACATGCAGCAACAAATCCGCGTCGCGCGCCTCCTGCAGCGTCGAGCGAAAGGCCGCGATGAGCTCATGCGGAAGCGCTCTGACGAAGCCGACGGTGTCGGCGAGCACCACCTCGCCGACTCCGGCCAATTTGATCCGCCGTACCGTGGGATCCAAGGTGGCGAACAGCTGGTTGGCCACGTAGGTTTCGGAGCCCGTCAAGGCATTGAACAGCGTCGACTTGCCGGCATTGGTGTAGCCCACCAGAGCGACCGTGGGAACGGGAACCTCTCGCCTGACGTGCCGCCCCGTGTCCCGCTGTAAAGCCAGCTTCTCCAGGCGGGTGCGCAGAGTTCGAATCCGTTTGGCGATCAAGCGCCGGTCGGTTTCCAGCTGCGTCTCGCCCGGGCCGCGCAGACCGATGCCGCCCTTCTGCCGCTCGAGGTGCGTCCAGCCCCGAACCAGACGCGTCGAAAGATGCGAAAGCTGCGCCAGTTCGACCTGCAGCTTACCCTCGAAACTTCTCGCTCGCTGGGAAAAAATATCTAAAATCAAACCGTTACGATCTAAAACTCGACGATTTGTGAGTTTTTCGAGGTTGCGCTCCTGGCTGGGACTCAGGGTTTGATCGATCAGCACGAGGTCGGCATTGTGCTGATCGGCGCACGCGCGGATTTCCTCGGCTTTGCCCGAGCCCACGAAATACTTCGGGTCGGGACGCGCCCGGGACGCCAAGATCAGTCCGAGGTTCGATGCGCCCGCGGAGGCCGCCAATGCCTGGAATTCCGCCGTATCATGCGGGTCCACCGGGCGCCCGATGCCGACACTGACCACGATGGCCCGTTCGCCACCCCGGGGGCGTTCAAACAACTGCGGAGTGCCTACCACTCACTCGACCGTCGCTCACTCGGCAATGGCTCACTCGACAATGGCTGGTTCCGTCACTTCGCCGTCCTCGCCCGTCGGCAAACGCACATTGCGGGCCGGAACGACGGTGGAAATGGCGTGCTTATAGACCATCTGACTGACGCTGTTCCTCAGCAGGACGACGAACTGGTCGAAAGAATCGATCTGTCCCTGGAGTTTGATGCCGTTCACGAGATAAATTGAAACCGGCACCCGTTCCTTGCGAAGGGCATTCAGGAAAGGGTCTTGAAGAGACTGGCCACGGGCCATGGGAGAGCTCCTTGTTTTTTGTTTCATTGACGCTGCTTGTCACTTCCTTGCGTCAGGCAAATACCGGTTGAATCCTAGCACAGGGGCACCCGGCAGCGTTAAATGGTTGATCACTCGGCGAATCCGCTCCTGAACAGTGCGCTCATGACATTCGCTGCCACATCAGGATGCATGGCATCGAACCATTGCAGCCTTTCGCGCCGCCGCAGCCATGTCAGCTGACGCTTGGCCAGTTGTCGCGTTGCGACAATTGCTCGTTCCTTGGCCTCCTCCAAACCGCACTGCCCCGCCAAATAACTCCACACCTGCCGATATCCGACCGCGCGCATCGACGGATGTTCCGCGCTCAGGTCGTTTCTCGCGCACAGCGCGCTCACCTCGTCCAACAGGCCCGCCGCCAGCATCGCCAGGAACCGCGATTCGATCCTGTGGTGGAGAACGGTTCGCTCGAGCGGCGCCACCGCGATCTCCGTGACATCCACCCCGGCGAAGGCCGATGTGCGGCTTTGCTGTAGATGTGTGATCGGCTGGCCTGTCACTCGATACACCTCGAGTGCGCGCTGTATGCGCTGCGGATCATTGACATGAATGCGGGCCGCCGCCGCCGGGTCCACCCGCGCAAGTTCCTCATGCACTGTCGCCCATCCGCCCGCCGCCGCCTGCGCATCGATTTGCGCGCGCACGCGCGCGTCCGCCTCCGGCAGCTCCGCCAGCCCGAGTGTGAGCGCATGGAAGTACAACATGGTGCCGCCGATCAGCAACGGCTGTCGGCCCCGCCGCCAGATATCCTGCATGGCCTGGTTCGCATCGCGCACGAACTCGCCCGCCGAATAGTTCACCGCCGGATCGCGTATGTCGATCAAGTGGTGCGCAATGGCTCGGCGCGTATCGAGATCCGGTTTGGCGGTCCCGATATCCATGCCGCGATACACCTGAGCCGAGTCGACGCTGACGATTTCGAACGGCAGCCGGCTCGCAAGCCGAAGCGCCAGATCCGATTTGCCGGCCCCGGTCGGACCCATCAACAAGAGCGCACGACGGCGTTCCGGCGACCGCTGCTTCGAGGCTTCGCCCATCAGCGTCCGCGCAGGAACAGCCGGTCGAGATCCGAGAGCGACAGGCGCACCCAGGTCGGGCGGCCGTGATTGCATTGATCGGCGCGCTCGGTGCGCTCCATTTGGCGCAGCAACGCGTTCATTTCAGGGACGCTCAAATTGCGCTGTGCCCGCACTGCCGCGTGACAGGCCGCAGTGCCCAGCAAATGATTGATGGACTCCTCGACGCGCCGCGAGTGTCCCGTTGCAACCAGATCCGAGAGCACGTCGCGCACCACGCCGCCCGGATCCCGTCCCGCCAATAGGCTCGGAATCGCCCGCAACGCCAATTGGTCCGGCGCCCACCGGGTTACGATGAAGCCGAGCGCCGCGAATTCCGCCGCATGCAGCTCGGCGGCTTCGGCCTGCGCCGGCGTGACGTGCAGGATCTCCGGCATCAGCAGCTGCTGCTGCGCGGTGTTCCCGGCCAGCAGCTTTTTCATATCCTCGTACATGACGCGCTCGTGCGCCGCATGCATGTCCACCAAGACCATGCCGTCCGCGGTCTGGGACAATATGTAGGCCCCGTGCAGCTGGGCCACCGCAAAGCCGAGCGGCGCCTCGCGCGGCCCCTCCTCGCGCAGCGGCGTCGCCTGCGCAACCGCCTCGCCGACGAAGCTGCGGTACGCGTCGGCGGCTCGGTTGGCCCGCCCCTCCGGCAGCACGAAGCGCGACTGATTCGGCGCAGTGTCTGCATACCTCGTACTGCCGATCAGCCAATCGAGAGGCGCGCTGCCCGCGGATTCCGCGGTCGGGTGAGTGCCTGCGAGCGCTCGCTCCAGGGTGCGAAACACAAAATCATGCACGCGGCGCGAATCGCGAAATCGCACCTCGAGCTTTTGCGGATGGGCATTCACGTCGACCAGCGTCGGATCCAACTCCAAGTACAGCACGTAGGCACAGAAGCGGCCGCCGAACAGCACATCCTGATAGGCGAGGCGCGCGGCGCCGGCAATGACCTTGTCGCGCACGTAACGCCCGTTGAGGAAGGCGAATTGCAGATCGGATTGGCTGCGGGAAAAGGTCGGCAGCGCCAACCAGCCCGACAAGCGCAGGCTCTCCGTATCGTGGCGCAGCTCGAGCACATGCGCGGCGAACTCCTCGCCGCAGAGCTTCGATACTCGCGCCAAACGCTGCGCATGTGAGGCGGCCGGCGGCAAACTCCACACGGTCTTGCCATTGTGAACCAGAGCGAAGCCGACTTCGAAGCGCGACAGCGCCAAACGCTCCAACATGCGCAGCACATGTTGGTACTCGGTCGCCTCGCTGCGCAGGAACTTGCGGCGCGCCGGCACATTGAAGTACAGATCGCGGACCTCGACGCTGGTGCCCGGCGGATGCGAGGCGGGCGCGGGCGAGCCGAGCTCGCCATCCCGGGCCTCCACGGTCCACGCGTGCTCGGCGTGCCTCGATCGCGATGTCAAGGTCAGGCGCGACACCGAGGCGATGCTCGGCAGCGCCTCGCCGCGAAATCCGAGCGTGGCCACGCGCTCCAATTCCTGCAGCGAGGAGATCTTGCTGGTTGCGTGCCGCGCCAGTGCGAGGCCCATTTCCGCGGGTTCGATACCGATGCCGTCGTCGCGCACCCGGATCAGGGCGCGCCCGCCCCGCTCGAGTTCCACCTCGATGCGCAGCGCGCCCGCATCGAGCGCGTTCTCCACCAGCTCCTTGACCACGGACGCCGGCCGCTCGACCACCTCGCCGGCCGCGATTTGATTGATCAGCTCATCGGAAAGAATCTGAATCGGCAAGGGCCACCTCGGGAATTGCGCATTTTCGCACAGCGCGCCCGAGGGTAGCGAACGCAGTGGGTCTTCGGCGAATCAGCCGCCGGCGTCGCCCGCGGTGGCCAGCGCCTGACGCGGCGTCTCTGCGGCGAGTTGCGCAATTCGCGTGCCGGCGGGCGGGTCGGAATAGAAATAAGCGCGCAATCCCTGGTGGATGGCGCCGGCGAGCGTGGCCTGATGGGCGAGGCCGCGCAGGCGCTGCTCCTCCGCCGGATTCGATATGTAGGCCGTCTCGACCAGCATCGAGGGAATATCGGGAGACTTCAGCACCACGAAACGGGCCTGCTGAACCATCGGCTTACGGATCTCCCCGACCAGATTCAGCCGACGCAGCACGTGTGCGGCGGCGGCCTGGCTCGCGCTCAACGAAGCCGATTGCGACAAATCCAACAATACCGAGGCAAGCACATCGCCCTTGTCCTCCAACGAGACGCCGCCGATCAAGTCCGATGCATTCTCGCGCTCGGCTAGCCAGCGCGCGGCCTCGTCGGTCGCGCCGCGCTGCGACAGTATGTACACCGACGAGCCGTCGATGCTGCGATCGCGAATCGAATCGGCATGGATCGACACGAACAGATCGGCCTGCTGCACGCGGGCGCGCCGCATGCGGTCGCGAAGCGGTACGAAGTAGTCCCCATTGCGGGTCAGGAAGGCTTTCATTCCCGGCTCCGCATCGACGCGCTGCGCCAGCGCGCGCGCAATGGCGAGCACCACATCCTTCTCGCGCGTGCCGTTCTTGCCGATGGCGCCGGGATCCTCGCCCCCATGGCCGGCATCGATGGCGATGATGAGGTCGCGGGCATCCGGGCGGGCGTGCGGCACCTTGACCGGCGTATCGGCGCTCGCCGTGCCGCCCAAATCGATGACCAATCGATAGCCGTATTGTTTGTTGGGCGGCGCCATGAAGCTCTTGGCGCGCATCGAGCGCGACAAATCGAACACGATCCGCAGCTCACCGGACGGGTGGTGCGCCATGCGAACCTGCTTGACCACCCCGACAGGCTGCGGCGTACGCGAACCGCTCGCGAGGCGCGCTCCGGCGAGGTCGAGCACGATCCGATCCGGATTGGTGAGCACCGACAGGCTGTGCTGCGCGCTACCCGACAGGTCCAGAACGATCCGGGTGCTTTCCGGTTCCGCCCACAAGCGAACCGCACGAACCTCGACCGCGCGCGCCGGGGATCCTACCGCAGTACCGAGCAGCAACAACAAGGCAACGACGGCCGGCGCAGATCTCATGCAACATAAGTTAACCTGCAACCGCTGTATTTTTCAAGTTAAATTAGATACATAGGGAACTAATTTAGTGTTCTGCCGAAGGAGATCGAGCCATGCCATTCCAAGCGCCGTGCGGGCCTGTAGCCTGGCCCGACGTCCGCCGTTCGCATACGCGAGGGTCAATTCGAGGTCGGCGGCAGGCAGCACGTCCCCGCCCTTCTCCGGCCACTCGATCAACATCAGGCAATCCGGATTCAAGTGGTCACGCAAACCGAACTCGTCCACTTCGACCGGGGAATGCAGCCGATAGAGATCCACATGGATGCAGGTCACTGCTCCCAGCCGGTACGATTCGAGCAGAGTAAAGGTCGGACTGCGGATCAGCCCGCCGACCCCAAGGGCGCGCAGTAAGCTGCGGGCGCAGCTGGTTTTCCCCGCACCGAGTTCGCCGCGCAGGTACAGCACCGCGCAGCCGCGCGGCGCACCGGGAAAGGCGCGCGCGAGCGACTCGCCCAAGACATCGGTGGCCCCGGCATCCGCCAGATTGAGTTCGATTTCGGATGCCGACATGCCGTCGTCCACCGGCGCAGGGAATTGCCGTGATTGGCCATTATACCGGCGCCGCGCGTAGCCTTGTCGCATGAGCAAAGACAGCAACCCCGCGGCGGGGCACCCGGCCGCGCTGCGCCCCGCCGCAGACCCCGCTGCCCCGGGCCAGCCCGGCGCATTCGACCCGGCGACGTTGGCGGCCGACATCAAACGCTGGGGACTCGAGTTGGGGTTCGCGCGGATCGGAGTCGCCAATATCGATCTGGCGGAGGACGAGGCGCATTTTCTCGATTGGCTGCGTGCCGGCTTCGACGGCGAGCTGCGCTACATGTCCCGCCACGGCCGCAAACGATCGCGGCCCGCGGAGCTCGTACCGGGAACGGTCAGCTGCATCAGCGCGCGCCTGAACTATTGGCCCGCGGATGCAAGCGACGCGCACGCGACGCTCGCCGATGGCGCCAGCGCCTATTTGTCCCGCTATGCGCTTGGCCGCGACTACCACAAACTCATGCGCCGGCGCCTGCAAAGGCTCTGCGAGCGCATCGGCGAGCGCATCGGGCCGTTTGGCTTCCGCGCATTTACCGATAGCGCGCCGGTTTTGGAGAAGGCTCTGGCACGCAACGCCGGATTGGGGTGGATCGGCAAACACACCAATCTGATCGATCGCGATGCCGGTTCCTATTTCTTTCTCGGCGAGATTTATCTCAATATCGCTTTGCCCACCGATGAATCGAGCAGCGCGCATTGCGGGTCCTGCAACGCCTGTCTGCCGGCCTGCCCCACCGGTGCGATAGTCGCCCCCTACCGCTTGGATGCACGCCGCTGTATTTCATATCTGACGATCGAATTGGCCGGATCGATTCCGCTCGAGTGGCGGCGCGCCATCGGCAATCGGATCTACGGCTGCGACGACTGCCAGCTGGTGTGCCCTTGGAACAAGTTTGCGCGCCCGACCGCGGAACCCGACTTTAGGGTGCGCCACGGCCTCGACCGCGCGCAGCTGGCTGCGCTATTCGATTGGAGCGAAGCGGAATTCCTGGAAAAGACGCGCGGCAGCGCCATACGTCGTATCGGCTGGGAGCGCTGGCTGCGCAATGTGGCAGTCGCGCTCGGCAATGCGCCGAGCTCGCCCGCGGTGCTCGCCGCCCTGCGCCGGCGCGAGCACGACGCGTCGCCCCTGGTTCGCGAGCACGTGCGGTGGGCCCTCGCGCAACACGAATCCAAGCCTGCCGACGCGGCAAACCCGTGCCGCCAGCGGAATACTCAGACAGGCTCCTAGGTACTCGGCAGCAGCGTGCGCCCGGCCGGATTGAAGAAATGCCGGCCGCGCCGCGTCTTGCAGATCTCGGAGAACAGCAACTGATAGTCGGCGTCGTTGCTCACCGGATCGATGGCCGCGGAATTGACGATCAGCAGTGGAGAGGCGTCATAGCTGTGGAAGAATCGCGCGTAGCCTTCGGCGAGCTTTTCGAGATAGCCGCGCTCGATGTGCTGTTCGTAGCGAATCCCGCGTTTGGCGATGCGATCCATCAACGCATCCGCGGGCGCCTGCAAATACACCACCAGATCCGGTTTCGGCGCATCCACCACCACGCGCTCGTACACGCGTTCATACAAGGCATATTCCGCATCATCGAGCGTCACCCGCGCAAACAGGCGGTCCTTCTCCAGAAGATAGTCCGCCACCCGCACCGCACCGAACAGATCCTCCTGGCGGACCTCTTCCAGCTGGCGTGCCCGCTGGAACAAAAAGAACAATTGCGTCTGAAACGCGGCCGCGCGCGGATTCTTGTAAAAGCGCTCCAGAAACGGATTTTGATCCGCTTGTTCCAGCACCGCCTGGCCGGCGAGGGAATCCGCAAGGCGCCGCGCGAGGCTGGTCTTGCCCACGCCGATCGGCCCTTCGACGACGATGAATCGGTGCGGGGTTGCGCTCACGTACTCAGCTCTCAGGCTCCAAAACACTAATTCCGTCCGGCCCCGCAAGCCGCTTGAGATCCATGACGCGGCCGTGCCCTGGAATATCGAGTGTGGGGGCAATATCATTCAAAGGATACAGGACGAAGTTGCGGGTCGACACCCCGGGGTGCGGCAGGGTCGGCCCCGATTCCTCGCTCGGCGCGCCGACCATCCACACGAGGTCCAGATCTATCAGGCGCGGCCCCCAGCGCTCGTGCCGCTCGCGTCCCATCCCCCGCTCGATGTCGAGCAGCGCGTCGAGCAATGCGCGGGCACTCAGTTGAGTCACCAGACCGACGACGGCATTGACGAAGTCCGGCTGATCCTGGGGGCCCATGGGGCGGGTGAGATACAGGCGCGATCGCAATTCGAGCCGCGTCTCGGGCAGAGTGCGGATTCGTTCGTACGCCTCTTGCACCCGCTCGCGCGGGTTATTCAAATTACTGCCGATCGCGACGTAGGCGGGGCGCCATATCGCTTCCATCAGCTTCGAGACACTCCGCCTCGCCGCCGGCGCCGCCGACGGCGCCCCAGTTCCGCCGACGCGCCCTCCGCAGCTGGCTCTGCCGGTCTCGCCTGCACCAGGGCAACACGCTCCTCCTGCGGCAGTAATTGGATGTTGGTCCACCAAGCCGCCAATTCCGGGTCCGCCACACCGACTTGAGCACGCAACAACAAGAAATCATAAGCCGCACGAAATCGCGGATGCTGCAGCAAGCTCAATGATTTGACGCCGCTGCGGCGATTGAAGCGGGGCTGTAGCATCAACAGCTCGCGCATGGGCACGGCGAAGCGGCGCGGGATGGCGACGCGCGACTGCTGCGCCCTCAAGACCGCATCGCAGGCCTGCATGAGTTGCGACAGATCCGGCGCGGGACCCGCTTGCCGTTCGTTGAGTTCGCGCAACACCGCGCTCCAAAGCAGAACGGCAAACAGGAACGTGGGAGTGACGGGCTTGTCTTCGAGAATGCGCGCGTCGGTATTGGCAAGGCCCAATTCGAGCATTTCCCGCGCATAGGCGTAGGGAGGCAGTTCGAAGGCCGAGGCCGACATCGGAAACAAATGCTCGAAAAGACCGTATCTCTGCAGCAGCCCGAACGACTTGGCGCCGAACCCCGAGAGGAATAATTTCAAAACTTCATCGAACAATCGCGCCGGCGGCACCCCATCGAGCAGGTAGGCGAGTTCGTGGATCGGCTGCTCGGTGCCGGGTTCGATCGAGAAGTCGAGCTTGGCGGCGAAGCGCACGGCCCGCAACATACGCACCGGATCCTCGCGATAGCGGGTTTCCGGATCGCCGATCAGCTTCAGCCGTCGCGCGCGGACGTCAGCCGCACCGCCAACGAAATCCCAAATCGAGAAATCCTCGATGTTGTAGTAAAGGCCGTTGGCGGCGAAATCTCGCCGCCAGACGTCTTCCTCAATCGTACCGTAGATGTTGTCGCGCAAAATGCGGCCCGTGGTGTCGAACGCGCGATGAACGGAGGCATCGACCGGGCCCGCCTCGGCGTCCACCTCGGAATCCTCCGCATCCTCCCGCTCGGGCGCGGCTGCGGCGCGGAAAGTCGCCACCTCGATGATCTCGCTGCCGAAATGCACGTGGGCCAGGCGAAAACGCCGGCCGATGAGCCGGCAATTTCGAAACAACCGGCGCACCTCTTCGGGCAACGCGTTGGTGGCCACGTCGAAATCCTTCGGCGTGATCCCGAGCAGCAAATCGCGCACCGCGCCGCCCACCAGGTACGCTTCGTAGCCCGCCTCTTTGAGACGATACAGCACCTTCAAGGCGTTCGGCGAAATCGCGGCCCGCGATATCGAATGCTCGGCGCGAGGGATCACTACATGGGGGAATTGCGTCGACGGTAGGTTCAAAAAAGGGGGTTCCGCTTGAGTCCAAAAAATTGGCCCGTATACTACCAGCCCTCTTGGGTTCAGGCGGCCTGAGATCCAAACCGACGCTCCCTTCGTCTAGAGGCCTAGGACACGGCCCTCTCAAGGCTGGAACACGAGTTCGAATCTCGTAGGGAGCGCCATCTTTTCAAGGACTTACGAGAGATCGAGGAAGCAGAAAAGCGCCTCGCCTAACTTTCGTCTAAGTCTCATCAAGGCGGCCGGACGCACAAGGGGCCCCCGCAGACCGGCTTCCGCCGCCGGCTGCATTGGCCCCTGGACTCCGACATCAACGGAGCATCGAGTTCGGAGGACTGGAGCGATCTCGACTCTGCGGCGGAGCTGCTGACACTTAACAAAGCGGCGTTTGCGCCCTGTCGAAATGCGGTGACGAAGACGAGGGGCTTTGTTATGCCGCGGGTAAATCCTACGCCCCAGTCTATTTGCGGAACGAAGCTTTTAACGATCTCTTTTATTCATCGCAATCCGCGTTTGGGTTGTACTCCGACGACTTCCTAGTCATGCGTCCGGGTTCAACCCTCTCCGGTCGGCCGCCGGTGGCAGCTTTCAGGAAGTTCAGCCGCACGCGCGCTCAGTCGTCTCCCTCTACTCCGGCAGCTTGACGTCGAACCTGATCGGCGCGAGCTGGTCTGGCGCTACGCCGATCTTTCGCAGGAACGGCAACCAGCGCGCATCGCGGCGCAAGTTGGCAAAGTCTGGATCTGTGGCGATTGAGTTATCTTGGAGCTCATTCTTCGACGCCGCCTTCTCGAGCCACTCGAAGGCACGATTCGGTTCGCCGCGGAAGGCCAGCACGCTGGCGACGGACGCATCCTCGCCCCTTTTGATTAGTTCGGCGAGGGCTGCGTCAGAATCTGCTTTCTGTCGCAGCGCGTAGCTGGCCATCGCTAGACCGGCCAGACGCAATTCGTCCTCGGGTTCCTGCTGAATAGCGGTCAGCGCTGCCTTGGGATCGTCTTTGAGCAGCAACGCTCGGCTGATCCAGCTATAGGCAAGTAACTGCTTGGGGTTAAGACTTAAAGCGGCGTGAAGCTCCGCCAAGGCCTCATCTGGTCTCCCGGCGTGAACGTAAAAGATGCCCAGGTTCTCGTGCCCAATGCCGCTCAGCGGGTCGCGGGCATTGGTGTACTTCTGCAGCGCAATGGCCGTATCCAGTCTGCCGACTAGGTAGGCGAGATTTGCGGCATTGCCGACGATCGTGCTGTTCGAAGGCTGTAACGCCAATGCGCGCTCAAAAAGCTTCGCTGCCGTCACAAAGTCTCCGTCGAATCGGGCCGCGATCGAGCCGAGTCTAGCGTATGCGCTCGCGAATTCTGGATCGATGGAGATCGCTCTGTTTGCTGCCTCGCGTGCCAAGCGGGAGCCCTCGTCCCGCGGGCGCAGGCCGTTCGTCGTTTGGTTGATGTAGTTCCTTGCCAGGCCATCCCAAGCCGCGGCGTAGTTCGAGTCGATCGCGAGAGCCTGTCCGTACAAGGATATGGAGCGCTCAAATCCCTCTTTCGTGTATTGGCGACCATAGTGGAGGCCTTCAAGAAATAGCGTGTAGGCCTTGGGATCAGTCGTTTTCGATTCGGGGGCGGCGCCAAGGAGCGTGATTCTCAGCTGAGTCACGACCGACGCCGCGATTTCGTCCTGCACCTTGAAGACGTCAGTCAGCTCACGGTCGTAGGCATGCGACCAGAGGTGGGTATCAGTCCGGGCGTCGATCAATTCGGCCACAATGCGCAATCGGTTGCCGGCCTTGCGCACGCTGCCCTCGAGCACATGCGACACGTTTAAGGCTTTCGAAATCTCGCTGACGGTCGTCTGCTTGCCCTTGAATGAGAATGACGAGGTACGCGCCGGCACACGCAAGCCCGCGACCTTCGTCAGCAAGTCGATGAGTTCCTCCGACAGCCCGTCCGAAAAATACTCCTGGTCCTTCTTCTCACTCATGTCGACGAACGGCAGGACCGCGACCGATTTGTCAGGGATTGAAGCAGCCGCCGGAACGGGCGTAGGTGTCAATGCGGCAACGGGCCGCTCGCCCACGGTGTGCTTCGTCAACCAGAGTTTATCGGCGGCAAGATACGCAACAACAAGTGCGATCAACGCCCCCAAAAGGAGAACGGGACGGCTCAGGCGCTGGCTCGGCTCGGCACCGGAAGGAGAACTCGTCGATTGCTGCGCCAAGGGCTGTGTCGCGCCGTCCTGATGCCCTGCCTCCACTACGGATGAACCCGTTAAATGATGCCGGACTGCGGTGGCGAGTTTTGAAAAGGCAACCTCAGTGCCATCAGCCCCCAAGTCGACCCACTGTGATTCACTCAAGAAATATTCGAGAGCGGTCGTCAGCGGCACAGCATCGGTCCTGAGCGTAATGATCGGTCGGCGCTTGGAAGTAGCCCGTTCGATTTCCTTGCCGACATGCGGCGAACCAGCCGCGCTCTTGGACAATACGAGTAGCAGAACCTTCGAGCTGTTGATCGCGCGAATGATTTCATCGGCATAGAGAGCACCCGGCGCTACGTCGCGAGGAGCAATCCAGCACCCTATCCCCTGGCGCTCTAAAGACGCGACTACGGCATTGGCAACGGCGGTATCGTCGGAGGCGTAGCTGACGAATACGTCCCAAGCGCTATCAGGCTCCGGCACGCGCGATCCAGGTATCTGCGAGTCTATCGATCCACCGCGTTCGGGCATTGTTCTTTTCCTTGGCGGGAATCCCTACATATTCGCGGATGGCTTCCGCGCTGGCAATAAGCCCGCAGACGGGTATCGGAATGACCGCTGTCGGGCAGACTAACGTAACCAACGAATGTCAAGTCATGGCCGGGAGTGAAATTCAATGACTCCTTAGTTGGCGAGGTAACCGGCCGCTCGAATTGCGCAATTTAACAATGCCAGAATTGGCGGCGTCCGCCAATCGACGGTCATGACCCCTTCCTGCCGGTCATGGATGTCGGCGTTCGGAGCGTGCCATGGTGCGCGGTTCCGTTACACTGAAGTCATTGGCAGTACGGCTCGCGCCGTCAGAGTTGGGCAACGAATGAGGGAATGACATGCGGCGCATTGGGATGGTTTTGGCAGCATTGGCGATCGCGACTCTATGTGACGGAACGACGGCGCAGGCCACCACAGATGCCGAAGGGCTGCAACGGTTTCGAGAAATCTATAAAGAACTCGTAGAGACAAACACCACTCTTTCAGCCGGAGACTGCACCTTGGCGGCGCAACGCATGGCGGCTCGGCTGAAGGCCGCCGGCTATTCTGATGGGGACCTGCGAGTCTTCGTCCCCGAAGGTCATCCCAAAGAGGGCGGGCTCTTGGCGGTGCTTCACGGGTCCGACTCCAAAGCCAAAGCGATTCTTATGCTTGCCCATGTCGATGTGGTCGAAGCCAAGCGGGAGGACTGGACACGTGACCCGTTCACTCTTATCGAGGAGGATGGCTACTTCTACCGGTTTCGCTCGACCAATAGAACGTTAGCGAGCTGGGACTTCGCACCATGGGGTAGAGCAAACTGCCGGAACGAGTCTCGCCCGCAGCGAGCGTCAACGGCAGCGGCAGACGCCGGCGTTTGAACTCAGCCATTACCGCCTTCTTGTTGTGATGATTGATGCCCAAGACAGTTGCATAGTAGACAGGCAGCACCACTACCGTTGCAATGGCCGCCCCGGCGACACCGGCCGAGACGATGGCGGTACTTCCCGCTGCAGCTGAGACGGTGGCGGCTCCTGCGCCGACGATAAGCACGCCGGGTCCGGCAGCACGTATAAAAGCCTCACCGCGGTCTCGGTATTGCTTCTCCAGCTTTTTGCTTTGCTTTTCGAGTGCCCAAGGGTCGCTGCCTGCGGCGTAGGGCGTTCCGGCGGAGTCGCCAAGCGTTGCGGAGTCGATGGTGAGCGGCCGCTCGCCGTGATTCTCAAGTGTGACGACGTATTCGTCCCACAATGCTTCACGCTTCCACGAACCCGGGCCGCCATAGCTGATGAGGGCAGCGAGTGTCGCCTGCAGCGGCGGTGAGGGCAGGAATGCGATATTGAGAGGCTGTACGGGTGGCGTGTCTTTCTTGGCGAGCTTGTATTTGGTGGCGACGCAGCCACTCTGACAACAGAGCACCAGCGCGATGATTACCGCCGTGAGGAATGCCGACCGGCGATCAAACAGCGGGTATGACGCAGTGCTCACCTCCTGAGTCTATGCTTCTGATAGCGACTTCGAGCAGCATCAATGCGTCTCGCCCTGATGCCCTGAGGTTCAGCGAGCGCGTCGAACGGCGGGTATTGGATGGGCATTCTGATCCCGTGAATGGCCGGTGGTGGCCGATCAGCGACCGATTCTCGCGCCTGGAAGCCGCCCTTCAGCGCGACGATCCTGGGACCGGCGACATCCGGCAAATCTCGACCCGGAGCGGTCGGACGACTCTCCGAATAGCTGCCGCTCAAGAGTCATGGAGCGGACATTGACTGCACCACCGGTCGATCCGAACCGCTTGTCCCTCGGCCGGCAACCCAGCTCGGCCAAACTGAGCCACTTGGGCTAAGCTGCTGCCCACGGAGGCGATGAGAAGACCTCCCCAGGGGTGATCCTGCCGGTGAGTGAGCCCTCGCACGCGGTATTTCTGAGCTACGCCTCCCAGGATGCGGAGCCTGCGCAAAAGATTTGCGAGGCACTGCGTGCGGCCGGCATTGAAGTCTTCCTCGACCAGAGCGAGCTTCGCGGCGGGGACGTGTGGGATCAGAAGATCCGGCGCGAGATCCGCGACTGCGCGCTGTTCATTCCGGTCATTTCGGCCAACACGGCCTCGCGGCATGAAGGCTATTTTCGCCTTGAATGGGATCTTGCCGATCAGCGCACGCACATGATGGCTCGCAACCGGGTATTCATTGTGCCGGTGTGCCTGGACACAACTCCCGAGGCAGGCGCGGACGTCCCGGAGTCGTTTCAGCGAGTGCAGTGGACACGCCTACCCGGCGGCGAGACGGCCCCGGCTTTCGTCGAACGGATAAAGCGCCTGCCGTCGCCGGAGCAGCCGCCGTTGAGCGCGGTGTCCGGTGCCGCGCCGGTAACCAGGGAGCCAGTGCACGCATCCCGGAGGTCGAAGCTGATCCTGCTCGCGATCGTTGCCGTCGTCGTCTGCGCGGCGCTGGCGTACCTGGTGGCTGACAGGTCCTCGGTCTCCAAGCATCCAAGTGCGTCCGTTGGGGACACGGCATCGCGGGCCACTGCGGAACCCGCCGCGGCCGCCTTCAACCCGCCGCCACACTCGATCGCCGTGCTGCCATTCGTGAACTTAAGCGGAGACAAGGAGCAGGAGTACTTCTCCGACGGGCTCACCGAGGAGCTGCTCAACTCACTCGCCGGGATCAACGAGCTGCAGGTCGCCGCCCGCACCTCCTCGTTCTCCTTCAAACAACACCCGGACATTGCCACGGTTGCCCACAAGCTCAATGTCGGCGCCGTGCTGGAAGGCAGCGTGCGGCGCTCGGCGCACACGGTGCGCGTCACCGCGCAGTTAATCAATGCCGTCACGGGCTTTCACCTGTGGTCGAAGACCTATGACCGCGACTTGGGCGATGTGCTGCAACTTCAGACCGAGATTGCCACCGCGGTGGCTAGCGCCCTGAAAGTCACGCTGCTCGGCGACATCGCCACCAAGATCGAGCTCGGCGGCACGCGCAACCCGGCTGCCTTCGATGCGTACCTGAGAGGCGCGAAGGCCCTGAATAATTCCGTACCCAACATCAAGCTCTCGCAAACCGCGCTGGCATCGTTCACCGAAGCGATCGGCCTGGATGCGAATTACGCCCTTGCCTTCGCCGGTCGATCGCTGGCGCTCATCGACTACAGCGCGTATTTCGTGACGGGAGCGGCGATCCGCGAAGGCTTTGACAAAGCGCTCGCCGATGCGCGGCACGCACTGGCGCTTGCCCCTGAGCTGGCCGAGGGTCAGATGGCGCTGGCGCGGTTATTCGCGTGGGGGTCCCTCGATTTCACGCAGGCAAGTGAGGCGTGGGAGCGCGCAATGTCGCTCGCACCGGGTGATGCACGGATACTGCGAGAGTACGGTCTATTTGCCGTGGTGATGGGCCGACCGGCCGCGGGACTGGCGG
>OBLU010000540.1_pt1 | contig 35605 bp, 41 predicted proteins | sample 1518681 | NCBI WGS metagenome assembly OBLU01 (sample SAMEA3539304, study PRJEB22396) | soil metagenome | biome: tundra; feature: field; material: soil | place: USA | collected 2010-05 | depth 0.15 m
GGGCCTGCCAGTATCGTCATGCACCCGCAGTGCGCCCACGTGCTCATCGGCGTCCACCGGATCCGTCAGCGCCAGCAGGACCTGTACGAGCGCGACGCCGTCGGCGATGGCGTGATGGGTGCGCAGCAGCAGCGCGCTGCCTTCGCCATAACCGTCGAGCAGGTGCATTTCCCACCGCGGCCGGTCCCGTCGCAGTGGTCGGCTCGCCAGCTCGTCGACAGTCTGCTGCAGCGCCATCTGGTCGCCCGGCGCTGGCACTCGCGTGCGGCTCAGGTGGTCGGACAGCACGAAGCCGGGGTCGTCGGCCCACTCGGGCGCGACCCACGGAGCGAGGGTGACCGCCGGGTCCGCGGCAATCTGGCGGAACCGGCGGAAGCGTGCGACGACGCGCTCCTGGAGCGCCTGCAGCACCGATGCCTGGTCGATCGGCTGGTCGAAGCACAGCAAGATATTGACCACCATCAGGTTTTCCGGACGGTCCATGTGCAGCCACGCCGCATCAGCCGGGTTCATCAGCTCGGACCGGATCTCGCTGTCAGTCATCAGGCACCTTCTGACGTTCGTTGCTCAATAACGGCGCCCGGCCCCGAGACCGGCGTCTTCCGCATGCGGATCCAGGATTTGCGGGTACTGTCCGCGGCGGCTGGGCCTTGGCCCTCCCACCTACCGGTCAGTGCAGGATCGGCTTGCCCAGCGAGAGCGCCTTGCCGCCAGGGCAGCAGGCCGGTGGCTGCATCACGGTGCTGCAGCCCTAAGCGCGCTCAGCGGCGCTGAGTCTGCGGCGAGCATGGCGTCCGGGTGCGGTTCTAGCCGCTCTTCCGGCGGAACGAGCGGCGGCTCTGGGCCGGGCCGTGGCTGCCGTGGATCTTCCCGCCGTCCTTGCCGGCGCGCGCCGCATTGTTGTCCGACTGCTTGGCATGCTTGCGGGCCAGCGCCTCGCGGAACTTGCGCTTTACCTCGTCCTCGGAACCTTCTGGCTCTGAACCGGCGTCAGCCATGCAGACCTCCTGCCCTCGGCGGATGCATCCCACAGCCTCGCACACTTGACGGCACCGGGGCATGTTCCGCGCGCGACCTTTGCCGCGCTGCCGGCGGTCAGTTAGCGGATACCGAACCGGATCGCGGCGCGGCGAGGCGGACCGAGGCGGGCCAGCTGTCCGGTGTGCCCGCTGCAGGTGTCTGACGCAGCTGGGCTGCGACCGTGGCCGGACCGTCTGCGGCGCGGCGGCGGTCCGTTACCACCGGACGGGCGCCGGTCTGCGGGCCGCGCTGGCCCGCCCGCAGCGCCCGGGCCGGTGCGTGGCTAGAGGCGCCGTCCTGACCAGAGGGGATCAGGCCGTGGTGCACCGCGGTCATCAGCGCCTGCGCCCGATTCGCCGCACCGAGCTTGTCGTATAGTCGCGCCACGTAGGTCTTCGCGGTTGACTGGCTGATGAACATCTCCTGCGCGATCGCGGGGATGGACAGCCCGTCGCGCAGCAGGTTCAGGACCTCCGCTTCCCGCGGGCTGAGGGCGAGCCGGTCCTGCACGATGCGCCGCCGGCTGAGCGCTACCGCCAGCCCGGACGCGGTGAAGGACGAGGCGGCGACCGCGGCGTGCCTGATCGCCACAAGTACCTCCTCCACCGGCGCAGTCTTCGCGACGAATGCCGACACTCCGGTTTCCAGTGCCCGGAACAGCACATCATCCTGGCCCTGTGAAGTCAGGATGACGATGCCGAGGCCGGCGTAGCGATCCCGGAATTCCCTGGCCAGCTGTATGCCATCGCCGTCGGGTAACGCGACGTCTACCGTGACAACGTCAGGCCGCGCCGCAGCGAGTATCGGGCGCGCGTCTGCCGCCGACCCGCATTCGGCCACGAGCTCGATGTCGGGATGGCCCGCGATCAGCTGGCGCAGCCCGTAGCGGGTGAGCGTGTGACCATCGACGATGGCGAGACGGATGGGCATCGCGGATCCCCCCAATAGGACGTTGATTGGCGTATTGACCGCATTCGATGGGGAATGTGGGTACCGATTGAACAAAACAGGCAAACTTAACGAAAGTCCAGCTGAATGATCTGCCAGTAGGCGTTCCTTGCCACGTTGCAGACGTAAGGGCGCACCAGCAGAGGGTGGCGGCGCTAGTCACAGGAGCTTCGCGACGCGGAGCCGGAGCGACCGGGCTGCCACCGCCGTTCCCCCCACAGGACGACTGGTGCAAAGTAGACGCCCGATCACTGCGGGTAGTTGACGGTAATTCATCGAATGTTATGGCTTTGTAATCCGATATCAAGACTGCGACTTAGCTGCGATACGGAAGCCGGCCTCATCATTCCGCGGCTCAGTGACGAGCCCGGCTGGCCATCATATCGGTGCCGAGCGGGGCAATTCCCTCATGCGCCGGGGACGGCGCCGCTGGCGAGGACCGCGAGCAGGGTGCCGCCGAGCAGGAACGGCCCGAAACTGATCGCGCTGCGCAAGGTGATCCGCCGCGCGGCGAGCAGCGCCAGGCTGACTACTGCGGAGAGCAGGAAACCGAGGCTGGCCCCGGCGAGCACGGCGGGCCAGCCCAGCCAGCCCAGGGCGAGCCCGGCCAGCGCCGCGAGCTTGATGTCGCCGCCGCCGAGCTGCCCGGGACGAGCAAGTGCGAGCAGCAGGTAGCCGCCGGCCAGGGCTACGCTGCCCAGCAGCGCCCGCACCAGCGCCCCGCCATCGTGCCCGATCGCGGCTGCGACGGCCAGCAAGACAACCAGCACGGGAAACGCAGGCAAGGTCAGCCGGTCCGGGAGCCGTTGCACCGCGATGTCGATCGCGGCCAGTGCCACGCCAAGCGCACCGAGGAATCCGAACGCGACCATATCGGGCTGGCCGCCGAACCGGCCGAGCAGCAGCGCCAGCACCGCTGCGGTGGCGAGTTCCAGCACCGCCGGCACGCCGAGGCTGCGTCCGCAATCCCCGCATCTGATGGCGAGCCAGCGGGACACTGGGGCGCCGCAGCCCCGGCAGGCCGTCTGGTCAGGTTCACCAGTCGGCACTGACAGCCGGAAGACCGGGCCGCGAAGCGCGGCCCCGGCCAGCAAGCCCGCGACGGCTCCCGCAGCGGCCCACGCAATGTCCATGGCGGACCACATTGGCACGCGCTAGGGCCTAACGGGCATCTCCGCGCGAGAAACTAGCCGATCGGCGGCCTGTGTCGGCCGATCGCCCGACATGTCGGCCGGTACGCCGAACTTCTCTGACCATTCGCCCGATGCCGCGCAGCCGCGATCACCGCCAGGGTTTTCCATGCTGGGTGGCGTGGTGCCGTCCGGCTGAGGGGCGGGACCAGGGCCGCATGGCAGGCCGCCGCCCGCCGACCATCGAAGGAGTCCCCGATGCTCAAGCTCTACGTGTACTTGCACAACTTCCTCACCCAGCCGGTGCGCCGGGACGACCGTGGCGTGACGTCCGTGGAGTACGGCCTGATGCTAGCGCTGGTTGCGGTAGCGATCACTCTCGCGGTTGGCCCGATGAGCGGCGCTCTCAGGGCCGTGTTCGGCAGTGTCACGACCTCGCTTGCACCTGGCGGCGGGTGACGATCACCGGCACGGGCACCGTGCCGGGGGCCGTCCTGGGCGGCCTGCTCACCCCTGTAACGAGCACGCTGACCAGGGCTTAGCGGTACGGGCGGGACGAGCTAGCCAGCCGTCCCGCCCTGGTCACTATGGGAAGGGGCAGGCCACGATGATCGGGCGGCTGACCGGGACGGGCCCGCGGGAGCGCGGCGCCGCAGCCGTGGAATTCGCCTTGCTGCTCCCGGTGCTGCTGCTGCTGCTGTTCGGGATCATCGACTTCGGGCGCGCCCTCAACGCGCAGATCACCCTTACTCAGGCGGCCCGCGAGGGCGCCAGGCTGGCGGCGCTCGGCGAGCCGGATGTGGTAAGCCGCACCCAGGCCGCGGCAACAGGCATCAGCCCGGTCACGGTGACGGTGACGGCTTGCCCGGCCGGTGCCGGGCCGGGCACCGACGCGGTGGTCACGACCAGCTATGCGTTCTCGTTCGCGACGCCGATCGGCGCGATCGCCGCGATGTTCGGCGGCTCCGGCATCGGCTCCCCTATCACGCTGACAGCCCGGGGGGTCATGCCGTGCGAGACCTGATGCTCGGCCTTGCCCGCCCGCTGCTGCACCGCCTGGGTCACGACGACCGAGGCGTGATTGCCGTGCTGGTGGCTTTGCTGATCGGCGGCGGCGTCCTGACCGGGATGGGCGCCCTGGTGATCGACGTCGGCCAGCTCTACTCGGAGCGCGCCCAGCTCCAGAGCGGTGCCGACGCGGCCGCGCTCGCGGTGGCCAAGAGCTGCGCCTCCGGTACCTGCGCGCCGGGCCTGGCCGTTCAGTACGCCGACGCCAACGCCAGGGACGGCGTGTCCGCGGTCCGCTTGGTGTGCGGCTCCGGGAATCTGGGGGGCTGCCCGGCCAGCACCGGCAAGATCACTGACTGCCCGGCCCCGCCCGGCGGCCTGAACTACGTCGACGTGCATACCGCGACCGAGAACGCGGACGGCTCGACGCTGCTGCCGCCGTCCTTCGCCCGCTCGCTGCCGGGCCTGGCGAACTACGGCGGCACCAACGTCGGCGCCTGCGCACAGGCGGAGTGGGGCCCGCCGCTGACTGCGGCCACCGCCGCTTTCACGATCTCCGCCTGCGAGTGGGACACCGAGACCAGCCTGGGGACCTCCTTCGCGCCAGCTCCGCCGTACCCGCCGGACCCCGCGCCCGCGCCCTCGCTCGACCAGGTCCTCAGCCTCCGAACCAGCGCGGGCGGCGGTTGCCCCAGCGAGCCGGCCGGAGCTGACGGAGCTGGCGTGTTCGGCTGGATCGACGACCAGACCGGGACCTGCATGGCGGACATCACCGGCGCCACCTATGGCGACGACTCCGGAGCGTCCGCCGGGCAGTCCTGCACGCAGGCGCTCGCTTCCGCGGCTGCCAGCGGCATCCCGGTCGCGATCCCCGTCTACGTCTCGGTCGCCGGCGCTGTCTACACCCTGAAGGGCTTCGCCGCCTTCGTTGTCACCGGTTACCAGCTGCCCGGCGCTGCCGCCTCGGACTGGCTGAACCCCGCGAATAACTGCACGGGCTCCGCCGAGTGCATCAACGGATTCTTCGTCCGTGCGCTGATCCCGGCGACGGGTCCCGTTGGCGGGCCTGATCTGGGTGCCACCGAGATCAGGCTCGGCGGCTGAGCCACGCCCCGCACTGGAGAAGAGGAATCGTGAAGCGTCGCGTACTGACCGTCGCACTGGCATTGCTGCTCGCCGTGCTCGGCACCGGAGGGGTGCTGGCCTACGTCCGCCAGGCTGACATGCGTGCCCTCGCGGGACAGAAAGCGGTCAGGGTGCTGGTGGCGGGGGGCGCGATCCCGTCCGGTACATCAGCGGGCACCGCGCTGCGCGACGGACTGCTGAGCAGCCAGGAGATGCCTGCGGCATCGGCGCCCGCCGACGCGGTGGGCTCGATCACTCCCGACCTCACCACCCTGGTGCTGAGCGCGGACGTCCAGTCGGGGCAGTTGCTGCTGCGGCCAATGCTCGTGACGGCCGCACAGGTGACCGGGAGCCTCGCGATCCCGGCCGGCATGGACGCAGTGACCATCCAGCTGTGCATGGCGGAGGCGGTGGCGGGCAACATCCGCGCGGGCTCGCAGGTCGCGGTCTTCGAGACTTACGCTGCCAAGAGCAGCACGCTGACCGCGCAGTACAACTGTTCCGGGCCGCACGAGCAGGAGGCCTACGGCGCCGCTCATACCCACCTGGTGCTGCCCAGCGTGCAGGTGCTGTCGGTGGGGACAGCGAGCGCCAGCGGGCAGTCCAGCTCCCAGTCCGGCAGTGGCGCATTCTCGCAGAGCAGCTCGGGGACATCCTCATCTAGTTCGAGCGTGCTGGTAACCGTCGCCGTCAGCCAGCCCAACGCCGAGCGGCTGATCCTGCTCACCCAGACGGGCCTGCCGTACCTGGCGCTGCTCACGAAGTCGTCGCCGAGCAGGGTCGACACCACGTCCGCGCCGCCGGCCAAACCCTGAAACGAGGAGTGCACTGTGCCTATCCTCTGCGAGTCGGCCGTCAGGGCCGGAGATCTGATCATCAGCATTGGCGGTCAGGTCCGCGGCGCCGACAGCCTGGGCATGGCGGCCAGGCTGCTGGACAACGATCCCACTGAGACCCTGGTGGTGATCGGTGCCGAGATGGAGATCAATGAGGCGCTGGCGTTCGCCGCGCGTCTGCGGCTGTCCAGGCCAGCCGCGGGCGTCGTCCTGGCGCGCGATCACGTCAACGTTGCCCTGCTGTCCGCCGCGCTGCAGTCCGGGGTCAGGGACGTTGTGCTCGCGGGCGACCCTGCGGCGCTGGCTGCCGCCTGCCGCCGCTCCCGTGAGATCTCCCGGCGGCTGCTAGCCGCCGGCACCGGCCCGGATGCGGTAGCCGCTCCGGATGGCCAGATTGTCACCGTGTTCGCCGCCAAGGGCGGTTGCGGCAAGACCACCGTCGCGATCAACCTGGCCGTCGCGCTCGCCAAGGGGACCGGTAAGCGAGTGTGCGTCGTGGACCTTGACCTCTCGTTCGGCGACGTGGCCGTGAGCGTGCAGCTCGACCCGGCCCGGACCATTGTGGACGGGCTGCCGATGGCCGGGCACCTAGACACCACCGGCGCCGCGTCGCTGCTGACCCGTTACCGGCCCGGGCTGGAGATGCTCCTGGCGCCGGTCACCCCTGGCGACGCGGAGAAGGTGCCGCCCGCGCTGGTGGGCGAGCTGCTCGTGGTGCTGCGCGGCATGTTCGACTTCGTCGTGGTGGACACGCCAGCGCAATTCAGCGAGCATGTGCTCACCGCGATGGACGCCTCCGCCCACCACGTGCTGCTCACCACCCCGGACGTGCCTGCGGTGAAGAACCTCCGCGTCGCGCTGGACATGCTGGACCTGCTCTCCTACCCGAGGGAGATCCGCTCGGTGGTGCTCAACCGGTCGGATTCCCGGGTAGGGCTGAGCCTGGAGGACGTTGAGCGGGTGGTGCGGTCCCCGATTGCCGCGCAAGTTCCGTCCAGTCGGGCGGTCCCCATCTCGATCAACGCAGGCACCCCGATCACGCTGGCCAGTTCCGGGCATCCGGTGAGCCAGGCCATCACCAGGTTCGCGGCGCAGCGGCTGCTCGACCCGCCGGTGGCGGCGGAACGGCCGCTGTCCCGGCAACGGCGCAGAAAGAGGTCGGCATGAGCCTTTCCGACCGGCTCGCCCAGCGGCAGGCGCCCGGTGCGGTTCTCCTCGAGCAGCCTGGCGTGCCCCGCCGCGCGGTCCGCCACGCGGACCCGTTCGCCGCGATCAAGCGTAGCGTGCACGAGGCGCTGCTAGAGGCGCTCGGGCCGAAGCTGTACGAGGCGCACCTTGACCAGCGAGAGTTGGAGCAGCGGGTGACGCAGACGCTGCAGGCGGTGCTGCAGCACGACGAGAGCCCGCTGACGGTGACCGACCGAGCGCGGGTCGCCCAAGAGGTCGCGGACGAGATCCTCGGCCACGGCCCGCTGGAGCCCTACCTGCGTGACCCGGACGTCTCCGAGATCATGGTCAATGGCCACGACCAGATCTACGTTGAGCGGTCCGGCCGGCTGCACTTCGTCGAGGCGGCCTTCACTGACGAGAGCCATCTGCGCCGCACCATCGAGAAGATCGTGGCGCGGGTGGGTCGGCGAGTGGACGAGGCCAGCCCCATGGTGGACGCGCGGTTGCCGGACGGCAGCCGGGTCAATGCGGTGGTGCCGCCGGTGGCACTGGATGGCTCGCTCCTGACGATCAGGAAGTTCGCCGCCGATCCGTTCAGCGTGAGCGATCTCATCGCGTTCGGTACCATGACCCCTGCGGTGGCCGAAGTGCTGCGGGCCTGCGTGCGCGCCCGGCTGAACATCGTGATCGGCGGCGGCACCGGCTCCGGCAAGACGACCAGCCTGAACGTGCTGTCCTCGTTCGTGCCGTCCGATGAGCGGATCATCACCATCGAGGACGCGGCGGAGCTGCAACTGCGCCAGGAGCATGTGCTCCGGATGGAGTCGCGCCCCGCCAACCTGGAGAGCCGTGGCGAGATCGCCATCCGTGACCTGGTGCGCAACTCGCTGCGGATGCGGCCGGACCGGATCATTGTCGGCGAGGTCCGCGACGGCGCTGCGCTGGACATGCTGCAGGCCATGAACACCGGCCACGACGGTTCCATCACGACCGTGCACTCCAACTCACCGCGGGACTCGCTGTCCCGCCTGGAGACCATGGTGCTGATGGCCGGGGTCAGGCTGCCGCAGCGGGCCATCCGCGAGCAGATGGCCTCAGCCGTTGACCTGATCGTTCACCAGGCCCGGCTGAAGGACGGCCACCGGCGAATCACGCACATCACCGAGGTCGACGGCATGGAGGGAGACGTCATCACACTGCAGGACCTGTTCCTCTTCGACTTCCACGCCGGGGTGGACGAGCAAGGCAGGTACCGCGGAGCGCTGCGCAGCACCGGCCTGCGCCCCCGCTTCCTTGACACGCTGGCCGATCGGGGCGTCGCCCTGCCACCAGGAATCTTCGGCGTCGAGGGGTACACACGATGAGCAGGATGCCAACCGGAGGACTGCACGGTGTCGGGACAGCGCTAACTGCAGCTTCCGCGCATCTCGGCAGTGCTGAGTCGGACTGGCGGTGGTCGGGGTCACTGAGCGCCCTGCTGGCTGGCATCTTCGTGGTGCTGCTGCTGGTGGCGCTGCTGGTCATCGGCGTCCTGAACCATGATGACCGGCAACGCCGCCTACTGGGGCGGATCGAACGCTACGGCCCGCGGCACGTGCCCTCATCGGCCGACAGCGACGGAAAGGTGGCTAGGACAGCTATCGGCTGGGCGACGCAACTGCTGCGGTCCAGCAACGCCGAGCAGGGGCTTGCGCAGCGGCTGGACCTGGCGGGAATCGCCCGGACCCCCGCCGAATGGGTGCTGGTGGGCGGCTGCGCCGCTCTGGTCCTGACCGGCGCGTTGACCGTCCTGACCGGCAATATCCTGATCGGGCTGCTGGTAGGCGTGCTGATCGGCTGGATTGGCATGAGACTTGCCGTCAGCATCAGGATCGGGCGGCGCCGGGCCGCTTTCGCAGACCAGTTGCCCGACGTACTGCAACTCGTCGCGAGCTCGCTGAAGGCCGGTTTCTCGTTGTCCCAGGCGTTGGCGGCGGTGGTGCGCGAGGACACTCAGCCCGCGGCGGGTGAGTTCTCCCGCGCGCTGGCCGAGGCCAGGGTCGGCGTGGAGATCGAGGTGGCCCTGGACACGGTCGCGAACAGGATGGATTCAGATGATCTGCGGTGGACCGGCATGGCGATCCGCATCCAGCGCGAGGTCGGCGGCAACCTTGCAGAGGTGCTGGGCACCACCGTGGAGACGATGCGTGAGCGAGCCTATCTCAATCGCCACGTGCGAGCACTCAGCGCCGAGGGGCGGCTCTCTGCCTACATTCTGAGCGCCCTGCCGGTATTGATCGGTTGCTGGGAGCTGTCCAGCAACCGGAGTTACATGCGACCCCTCTACACCACGGCCGTCGGGCTGGTCATGCTGTGCGTCGGCGCGGTGGCGTTCGTGCTGGGCGTGCTGTGGATACGCATCCTCGTCAAGGTGGAGGCCTGAGATGTCCGGTAGCGTCCTGTTGGCTGGCGGCCTCGTAGCGCTGGGGCTGGCGATCACGATGGCGGTGGTGGCTATGCTGCCCGCGCGGTCCGGGCTGCACGGCGTAGCGGGGGCGCTGGCCGCCATCGAGCACCGCTACGCCCAGCATGATCCGGCGGCCGCCGCGCAGGCCGCCGACCCGTTCGCGGCCCTGCCGGGGTGGGTGCGAGGCCTGGCGGCGCGCCTCTCTCCGTCCGGTATCGCCGGCACCTTGCAGCGCAGGCTGGACCTTGCGGGCAATCCGGCGCGCTGGACGCCGGACCGGATGCTCGGCGTCAAGGGCCTCGGGCTGCTGGTGCTCGGCGGGCTCGGCGGCCTGTTTGGGCTGCCCAGCCTTGGCCTGACCGTCCTGTGCGCCGCCATCGGCGGCGCAGCCGGATTCTTCGTGCCCGACGTCCTGCTGTACAACGCGGGCGTCAAGCGGCAGGCGCGGATCCAGGCGCTGCTGCCGGACGCGCTGGACATGCTCACCGTCTGCGTGGAGGCCGGGCTCGGCTTCGACGCGGCACTCGGCCAGGTCGCACGCAACACCCGCGGTCCGCTGGCGTCGGAGTTCGCCCGCGCGCTGCAAGAGATGCAGATCGGCGCCTCCCGTAGCCATGCACTGCGCGCGATGGTCGCTCGCACCACCGTCCCGGAGTTGCGGTCGTTCGTGTCGGCGCTTGTCCAGGCGGGCGAACTGGGCATCGCCGTCGCTACGGTCCTGCGTGAGCAAGCGAAGGAGATGCGGCTGCGGCGTCGGCAGCGGGCTGAGGAGAAGGCGCAGAAGGTGCCGATCAAGATCCTGTTTCCGCTGATCTTCTGCCTGTTCCCTGCGCTGTTCGTAGTTGTCCTCGGGCCGGGAATCATCAGCATCGCACATACGCTGCTCGGAAGGTAGGGAGATGATGGCAACCGCGTCTGGCAGGGTTCGTCTCGACCTCGGCAAGGTGATCATGGTGCCGGCGGCAGCGGTGATGCTGCTCGTCGACCTGACCGTGCTGACCCGTAACAGTGCAGCCGGCATCCTGGCAAGGCTCGGTACGCTCCTGGTCTGTGCCTTCTTCCTGCTGATCATCTGGTGTTACCTGCGGCGCGGCCCGGCCATTGCCACCTGCAGCTCGATCATCGCCCGGGTGGTGGCGGTGATCGCCACGCTGACACCATTCGCGTTCCCGCTACTAGGCGCCGCGCCGCGAGGGGCAGGCAGGCTGTACGCCGCCGACGGCCTGCTGGTGGCGGGCACCGCATGGGCGCTGTGGTCCCTGCGCTGCCTGGGCCGCAACCTGTCGGTGTTCGCGCAAGCCCGCGAGCTGGTCGACCGGGGGCCCTACCGGTGGATACGCCACCCCCTCTACACCGGGGAGATCGTGTCCACGCTCGGCCTCGCTGTTGCCGCCGGCACCGCGGTGGCGTTCGCCGCCTGGCTGGCTTTCTGCGCGCTCCAGGCCTACCGCGTGCTGCGAGAGGAACAGGTACTTCTACGGGCGCTGCCGCGCTACCGCGGCTACCGCAGTCGCACCGCGGCCCTGTTTCCCGGGCTCTTCTAGGCTGCCGCGGGCCCTGCTGGCATCCGGGCCGGCGAGCGCGGATCAGGCCGCTGCGTCATGCTAGGAGAAGCCCTCGCCGGCGCACCGCGCGAGGCGCGTTCGCGTGCGATAGGAGGGTGATCCCATCAGCGGGGATGAGGAACGGGACCGGGTGCCGCTGACTAATCTCGACCAGCCGCTGTTCGACGGGGCGGGCGCGGTCAAGCGGGACCTGGTGGACTACCTGGACGCCGTCCGTGACTGCATCATCCCGGTGCTGGCCGGCCGGCCTCTGTCAGTGGTCCGGGTACTGCGCGGCCAGGCGCCGTTCATGCAAAAGAACGTTCCCGCCTACACCCCGTCCTTCGTGCGGACGGTGCCGCTATGGGCCGAGACCTCGAAACGGGAGGTGTCCTATGCGCTGTGCAACGACCGGCGCACGCTGCTGTGGTTCGCGAACCAGCGCGCGATCGAGTACCACCCGACCCTGATCCGCGCCGATCGCTGGGACCGGCCCACCCACCTCGTGCTCGACATCGACCCGCCGTCCGCGGATGCCTTCCCGCAGGCCGTCCGCGCCGCCCAGCTGGTCCGCCAGGCCCTGGCCGGGGCCGGCCTGACGGGCGCGGTCAAGACCAGCGGCGCGAAGGGCGTGCACGTATTCGTCCCGCTCGGGGCCCAGGCGGCGATCGACGATGTGGCCGCGGCCACCCGCGCGCTCGCCGCGCGTGCCGAGCGCCTTGACCCGGCGCTCGCCACGACGGCCTTCATCAAGGAAGACCGCGGCGGCAAGGTCTTCCTGGATTCCACCCGGGCCGGCAGTGCGACGGTGGTGGCCGTGTACAGCCCGCGGGTGCGCCCGGGCGTGCCGGTGTCGTTCCCGGTGGCCTGGGACGATCTTGATCGCATCGAGCCGGGCGACTTCACCGTGCACACCGCGGCGGGGCTGATCGCAGCGGGCGATCCGTGGGCCGCCGCGATGCCCGGGCCGCAGCAGCTGAGCCAGGAACTGATCGAGGAGGGCCGCGCGATCCCGGTCGCCAGGGTGCAGGCCATGCACGAGGGCAAGCGGCGCGCCCGCGCCCGCCGCGGCTGATGGGTGAGGACGAGGACGCCCACACGCCAGGGATCGAGACAGCGGACGAGCGCCGGTACCGGTTCTGGGGCTGCGGGTCGAGGCCTTTCGAGTCGGCCTTCGCTGCTGAACATCCGGGGCGCCGTGCTGCTTCAGCAGCAAGGGCGGAGTCCAAGGTCGCTCGTCATCCGTGGTGTCATGGCCACCCGGCCAGCGACATCATGCCGGAAGCAGCCGGGCCATAGCCCGCCCAGAACCAGCTGGGCACGCCCTGGGAGGTCACCCGGGCGGTCGGTCGGCGGATGGTCCTTGTCGAATGCCATCCGGGCCAGTTACGAATAAGCGCTCATCCACGCTTATCCGGGCAATTCCGGATAAGCTTCCTGCGTGTGTCACCGACCCAATTAGTCCCGGGGATCCCCCGGTGACCCGTGCCCAGAAGGAAGCTCCGATGCTCGCTATAGCAGCAGCCATAATCTTCGCCATTGCGTTCCTGCTCAACGCAACTAGCACGGCTACCGATGCGGTGTTCTCACCCACCAGCCTGCTATTGGTCGGGCTTGCCTGCCTCGCCCTGCACGTGGCAGGCGTTGGCTCGGGTTGGAAGGTGCCAAGCCGCCGGCGGCGCCGCTGACATCACCAGCAATGGGTTCATCCTTTTGCCGATCCGCGATGCCGGTCGCGGCGGATGATCCGGCGCAGCTGAGTGATTCGGGCAGTTCCGGCCGCGGCCATGAGCAGGGCTCCCGCGATGGCGGCGACAAGCAAGGCGACCGCCAGCGAAAGCCGGAGATCCAGACCGAGGAAGCTGACCTGAACGACGCGCGCGTTCTGGATGATGAAGATCACCAGCACGATGAGGGCGAGGACGCCGACCACCAGCCCGGTGCGCATACTGCTGATCCGGGTGGACAGCCGGGGGCGCCTGGGTGCGGCGGCTGGCGGGGGCGGGGGCGGTGCCGAGCCGTTGACGGAGGGGGGCGGCGGGGTGCTTGTGCTGCTCGTATGGGGTGCTGCCTGCTCAGACATGGCCTTTTCCTTCCGGGGACCGAGGGAGGGTGCGGCGTCGCACCAGATCCACCGGTGACAACGGGTTGTACTGCCCGTTTCGGCAGGGATTCCCGGTACCTAGTAAAAGTTTACGCTTGAATTTGAAAACTAGCAATACAGTTCCAGTAAGATGGATTCTCGGTCGCTGAACCGGGCATTGATGAGGGCATGAGGTCAGCGGTGCTGGCACCGGGGCACCCTCTCGGACTAAGCGTCTACCGGTGCAAGGGAATCGTGCGCAGTGCCGAGGAACCGGACCTGCGGGTCGTTCTCCAGGTCGTCGGGAAACGAGTGGACCAGGTGCTCCGCGCCTCCTGGGACGTGCGCCATCGCGGAACCAGGATTGGGACCTCGCTGTCGGCGTATGCGGCGACTTGGCCCAGCGCTGAGGCCGCGGAGTCCAGGCCTGACCAGAGCACATAAGTCCGCGCCAGCCATGGCGGACCGTCTCCCAGCAGGCGCTCGATCGCCTGGCCGATCTGCTCGGGGTCGTCGGGCGGTCCCTGGGCCACGCCATCGGGGCCGCCGGCCAGCCCGAAAGAAACGCGCCGGGATGGTCTCCATCGTGCAGCGCGGAATCCGGACGGCCGCCTCCGCCAGTTTTTCCTGGGGAATGTGGCTGGTCGATCCACCAGCGACGATCAGGGTTGGCGCGGTTATCTCAGTCAGCCGTTCCCGCCACGCCGGGTCAGGGCTGTTGAGCTGGGCGCAAATGGCTGGAACGACCGCCCAGTCGAACGGCAGAGGTGCCGCTGGGCGCTCGGGTGCGGCCCGCTCTCGCGGGAAGGGCGGCGGCGTGTCTTCAAGAACGAGCCTGCTTATCCTGCCGGGCTGCTCCTCGGCGATCAGGTAGGCGACCACGCCTCCCATCGAGTGGCCCACGAGCGTGAGCTGCGCCAGGTCAAGCTTGTCGAGGACGCCCACGACGTCATCGCGCATCAGCTCGAATGAATATGCGCCGGGCCGGTCACTCTCGCCGTGACCCCGGAGATCAATGGCAATAACCCGGAACGAGCTGGCGAAGGCAGCCATCACGGTGTCCCAGGTGCTGGCCTGCTCGCCGAGGGCGTGCGGCAGCACCATCGGCGCGGCTCCAGTGGAGCCAGCGACATGACACCGCAGCTGGATGCTGCCTAGCTTGAGATCCAGCCGATCGGTCACCGTGCGACGCTACAACGATCCTGCTGCCCAGGTCACCTTCGCCGTTCCGCCCGGCGGGCGGCTCCTGCCGGTCACACTGACGGGGCCGCCGGAGCGGCGCCCGCCAGTGCCACCTTTCTCAGTCCGCCGGCCCGGTAGTGAGAACAACTGTCGCGGACTGCGGCTGGCCGGACTGGTCTGTCCAGCTGATGCTGACCTTGTCACCGGGGTGGTACTGCTCCAGCGCTGACTGGAGTGCCGACGGTGACGTTACCGGGTGGCCGCCAGCCGAGACGATCACGTCACCCGCTGCCAGGCCTGCGCCGCTGGCGGGCGAGCCGGAGAGAACCCCGGCGACGGCCGCCCCTGTGCCAGCTGCCACGCCAGTTGCCGCGGCGTTGCCCGCGGACATGATCTCGACCCCCAGGAAGCCGGTGGCGCCGATATGCACCGTGGGGGAGGAGGCGCCGGCCTCGATCTGGCTGGCGCTGGCGACTGCCCCGTTGACCGGGATCGCAAAGGCCTCAGCCTGCCCGGACTGGAGCTGGAAACCCTGGGACTGGGAGGCCGCGGTGTCGATACCGATCACCTGCCCGGTGCTGTTGACCAGCGGGCCGCCCGAGTCACCGGGCTGAATATCGGCGTTGTGGCGGATCAGCCCGGTCAGCTGCTCGGAGGTGCCCGATCCCGAGTCCGAGGCGGTGATCGAGGCGCCAAGGCTCGTGATCCGGCCCGTAGCCACCGATGGGGCGCCGCCCTTGCCGCCCGCGTTGCCCAGGGCGACCACATGCTGGCCGGCCCTGACGCTGGAGGAGTTGCCCAGGGTCACCGTCGTGAGCCCCGATGCGCCCTGCAACTGGAGGACCGCGATGTCGTGGGACTGGTTGTAGCCGACCACTGTGGCCTGGTAGGTGCGCCCGTTGCCGATATCGGTGACCTTGATCGAGGTGGCGCCCGCGATGACGTGGTTGTTGGTCAGCACCTCACCCGATGGCGTCAGCACCAGCCCGGTGCCGGCGGCCTCCGCCTGCTGGTAGCCGAGCGTAGAGACGACGTCGACCAGCCCGGGGCTGGTCCGCGCGGTGATCTGAGCTGTCGTCAGCGTTCTGCCTGGCGTGATCCCCGCGGCCTGCAGCCCCACGAAGGCGCCCAGGCACACTACGATCGCCGCGCCCGCTACCAGGAGGAGGCGGCGGAAGCGCCGGACATGCCTGCCCGGGCCGTCGTCTCCGCCGCCATAGCCGGACGGGCCGCCCGGACCGCCGGGGCTGCCAGGACCTGGCCAGGGCAAGGTGGGTGGTGTCTGCCCTCGGTCCACCCCGACCGGCGGATCGTAGATCGTGGTCATGGGACCGGCCCCCTCGTATGTATCGACTGTCCTGCTCCACTTCATGCTTGCTCACATAGCTGGGAGAAGACTGAAAGGGCGCTGACCGGACCCTTGATCTTTGCTGATGAGCGGTCGCGCCCGGGATGCCCGGTGATCTGCGGCCGACCGCCACCCGCATCGCCGAGCGTGCCGGCGTGTCACTCCGCACTGTCTGGCAGCAGTTCGCCGACCGGGAGGAATTGCTGGCCGAGGCGCGGTTCAGCGTGACTTCGAGATCCTGAAATCACTGGTGGAGAAGATCGATCCGGATCTCCCGCTGGGAAAGCGAGCCGAGTCATTCATCAGCCAGCGGGCCAGCATCCTTGAGGAGATGACTCCCAGCTGGCGGGCCGCCCCGCAGGCCATCCAGCCTCAACGACACGCTGCCCGGGCCGCTAGGCACCCCGGCCCGGCCCGGATGAGCGGCTACCGGGGTGGTGTCCCTGGCATCGGCGCGCTGCCCGCACGCCTCGCACACCACCTGGGCTACCAGCCGGTGGCCGCAGTTGTGCTCAAGGATCATCGGCGGCCCGTCGTCGCCTGCCAGGTGCCGGTCGCCCCACCGCATCAGGGTCAGGATCACCGGGTACAGCTCGCGCCCGGCAGGGGTAAGCCGGTACTCGAAACGGCCCGGGTGCTCAGAGTACTGCCGGCGCTCCAGGATCCCGGCGGCCACCAGCGTGCGCAGGCGGGCGGCCAGGGTGTCACGTGGCGCGCCAGTGCGCCGGATCATCTCATCGAACCGGCGGTTGCCAAGGAACACCTCGCGGACGGCGAGGAGGGCCCACTTCTCGCCGACGATGTCGAGCGTGCGGGCCACTGAGCACATTCGCGGCTCTGCGGACACGGACGTCATGCAGCCAGCATACCAATTGAGTCCAGATTCTGGACGCAGCTGCCAGTTTCCGCGTATGGTGGGTCCAGATTCCGGACTAACCCGGAAGGCTGATCAGAAGGACGGCCCGTGAGCTCTAGCCCCCCGTCAGTCATTGCCCGGCCCGGCGCAACCCCGCAGGGCGCAGTCCTGAGCGCCCGTCAGGTGACGGCGATAGTCGCCATCCTCTCCCTGGCTGTGTTCATGTCCAGCCTGGACCTGTTCATCGTCAACCTGGCCTTCCCATACATCGGCCACCAGTACCGCGGCACTAGCCTGAGTGACCTGTCCTGGGTGCTCAACGGCTACACCATCATCTTCGCCGCCGTGCTGGTCCCCGCGGGCCGGTGGGCTGACCGGATCGGCCGCCGCCGGCTCTTCGTCGCCGGCCTTGTCGCCTTCAGCGCCGGGTCCTTGCTCTGCGGCCTCGCGCCAGGAGTGGCCGAGCTGATCGTTGCGCGGGTCATTCAGGCTGCCGGCGCCGGCCTGATGGTGCCAGCCTCGCTCTCCCTCCTGCTGGCCTCGGTTCCGGTATCCGCCCGCGCCCGCGCCATCGGGACCTGGTCGGCGCTTGGCGCGCTGGGCGCTGCTCTCGGACCGGTGATCGGCGGGAGCCTGGTGCAATTCAGCTGGCGGTGGGTGTTCTGGATCAACCTCCCGGTCGGCGTGGTCGCAGTCCTGCTGGCAGCCAGGGTCGTGCCTGAGAGCAAGGACGAGCGCGTGCAGGGGCGACCTGATCTGGCCGGCGCCGTGCTGCTGGCAGCTGCCGTCGGCCTGGTCGCCTTGGCCCTCGTCGAGGCGCCCGGCTGGGGATGGGGCTCACGCGGCTTCATCGGCGTGCTGGTCGTCGCGGTTGCTTGCGGCGCGGCCTTGGTGGCCCGGTCGCAGCGGCATCACTCACCGGTTATCGAACTCGGGCTGCTCCGGTCGCGGACCTTCAGCGGCACGTTCGTCGCGTCGATCTTTTACTACGCCGCGTTCGGGGCCTTCGTCCTCAACTCGGTCGAGTTCCTCACCGGCGTGTGGCATTACTCCGCGATCCGGGCCGGCCTGGCCATCGGGCCGGGCCCGCTGATGGTGCTCCCCTTCGCGCGGCTAGTCGCTCCCCGGCTGGCCGACCGCCTGGGCGGCCCGGGCCGGGTGGCGGTGATCGGGTGCGCGGTCAACGCTGGCGCGCAGTTGCTGTGGCTGGCCCAGATCCAGGCCCACCCGGCCTACCTGACCCACTTGCTCCCGGCCCAGCTGCTCGGCGGTGCCGGGGTCGGCCTGACGATCCCGTCGCTGCTTGGCGCCGGGAGCGCGTCGCTCACGCCCGCCCGGTTCGGCACGGGCAGCGGCATTCTCAATATGGCCAGGCAGGTCGGTACGGTTCTCGGCGTAGCAAGCCTGATCGCCATCCTCGCCCACGTTAGCGCGACGGACCCGGTCATGACCTACCGGCATGGCCTGGTCCTGATCATCGCTTTCTTCGTCTGCGCCGGCGTCGTCTCGGCCGTCCTGCTGACCGGCAAGCCGGTTCAGGTAGCCGCCCCGGCGCCGACGGCCGGGGGGCTGCGATGACGCCGGCCGGCTCGCCGGGGCGGCCTCGCCGCGGCGACGGCTGGGGGACGCCGCGCTCCAAGTCGGTCAGCTGGTATCCGCCGCACGTGACGGCGACCGCCGGCGCGGGACTGTCCGGTCTGGAGTTCATTCAGGCACTGGCCGACGGCCTGGTGGCCCCGCCGCCGATAGCACTGCTACTCAACATGTGGCCAACCAAGGTAGAGCGCGGGCTGGTGGCCTTCGAGTGCGATCCTGACGAGTCCGTGTACAACCCGATCGGCGTGGTGCACGGCGGCCTAGTCTGCACGCTGGCCGACTCGGTAGCGGGCTGCGCGGTGCATACCACGCTCGAGGCCGGCGTCGGCTACACATCCATCGACATTACGGTCAACTACCTGCGGCCGGTGACGCTTGGCAGCGGCACCCTGGTGGCCACCGGACGCGTGACCAAGCCGGGCCGGCGCGTCGCCATGGCGGCGGCCGAGGTGCATGACGGGGCCGGGCGCCTGGTCGCCACGGCGACCAGCAACTGCCTGATCGTCCCGGCCGCCTGAGTGCTAGCCGGACAATTGTCATGGGCAGGCCGTGACAATTGTGTAGCGGTCCGGCGGTCTATGAGTGCGACAATCGACCCGTGACAATGACCAATGTGGACTCCGGACGAGGACCCGGCCCGACTGGCGCGCAGTCCCTGGCGATCGAGCTTGCGGGCGTGCATAAGAATTTTGGCCACGTGGAGGCGGTCAAGGGCATCAACCTGAGCGTAGCGCCGGGGGAGATCGTCGCTTTCCTCGGCCCCAACGGCGCGGGCAAGACATCCACCATTGACGTGATCCTCGGCCTCTCCCAGCCGACCAGCGGCCGGGTGTCGGTCTACGGGATGCACCCGCGGCAGGCCATCGCCCGCGGGCTCATCTCCGCGGTCATGCAGACCGGCGGCCTGCTGAAGGATCTCACGGTCGCCGAGACCGCCCAGTACACCGCGAGCCTGTTCGCCCGCAGCGAGCCGGTGGCCGGCGTCCTGAAGCGGGCGGGAATCGACGGCATAGCAGACCGCATGGTCGGCAAGTGCTCCGGCGGTGAGCAGCAGCGGCTGCGCTTCGCCATGGCCCTGCTGCCCGATCCGGAGCTCCTTATCCTTGACGAGCCCACGACCGGCATGGACGTCGAGGGGCGCCGGAGCTTCTGGGCGGCCATCCGGCAGGATGCCGAACTGGGCCGGACCGTGCTCTTCGCGACGCACTACCTTGAGGAGGCCGACGCCTATGCCGACCGGATCATCCTGCTCCGCCACGGCGAGATCGTTGCCGACGGCACGTCGGCGGAGGTCAAGGCCCTGGCGGCCGGCCGGACGGTGCGGGCCACGCTGGCTGGCGCCGAGGAGGCCGCGCTGCGCGCCATCCCGGGCGCGGACAGCGTAGAGGTGCGGGGCGACACCGTGTTCGTCCACTCCAGCGACAGCGATGCGGTGGCCAGATACCTGCTGACCACGACGGCGGCCCGGGACCTGGAGATCACCACCCGCGGCCTCGAGGACGCCTTCATCGCCCTGACCAGTGACGACAACGCCAGCAACGCAGGAGGATCACGATGACCGCCCGGTCGATCCCGGCACCGGATCTGAGTGCCCGCCGCGCCCCCGGGCTTGGCGGCATCAATCTCACGGTCCTCGGCCTGGAGATCCGCCGGCTGCTCCGCAACCGGAGGACCGTTATTTTCGCAGTGATCATGCCTGTCTTCCTCTTCGTGATCTTCGGCTTGAACAAGCAATACGCCAACGAGCGGGCAGGCCACGGCAACGTCTCCGCCTTCATCATGATCAGCATGGCGCTGTACGGCGCGGTGCTGGCGACTACCAGCGGCGGGGCGATGGTTTCCATCGAGCGGGCGGCGGGCTGGAGCCGCCAGTTGCGGCTCACCCCGCTGTCGTCAGCGGCCTACATAGTCATCAAGATGCTCACCTCGATGGTGCTGGGGCTCAGCTCGGTGGTTGTCGTATTCGCCGTTGGGTTCGTTATCGGCAAGCCATCAATGCCCGGCTACCTGTGGTTCGTCGCCGCGCTCTGCGTCTGGATCGGCTCGCTGGTCTTCGCGGCTTTCGGCCTGTTCATGGGCTACCTGCTGCCTACGGAGAACGTCATGCAGTTCCTCAGCTTCGGGCTGCTGCTGTTCGCCTTCGGCGGCGGGCTGTTCATCCCGCTGAGTCAATACCCCCACGTGCTTCGGACGCTTGCCGAGTTCACGCCGCTCTATGGCCTGAACCAGCTGGTGCACGCTCCGCTGCTCGGCGGCAGCATCCACCTGGCCTGGGCGGCCAACGCCGTCGCGTGGCTGGTCATCTTCGCTGGCGGCGCTGTCTGGCGGTTCCGCAAGGACACCGCGCGGGTTTGAGCGCGGGCCGGGGCCCGCGTATCCCGGCGGCGACTGGCTCCAGATCCCCGTTAAGCGTCCTATACCGCCCTCCCGGGTGACGATCCGGAGACCGGGCGCCACACCTGGCACAATGCCCTGGTGCCTCGCCCCCATCGCGGACCCTTTCGCGACCTGCCGCGCGAGGTAGGGATCCTCACCGCCGTGAGCGCCGCCACCGCAGTCGTCGTGGTTGCCGGGCTGAACGCCGCGGCGCTCCTGCCCGCCGGGCTGCTCGTCGATACCGCCTCCTATGGCGCGGCCTTCGGGCTGGCGGCCGGCGTTCTCGGCGTGGCCGCGGTGCTCGGCCTGGTGGCTCCGGAGACGCGCTGGCGCGGCGGGGCCGGGGCGCCGCCAGAGCAGGCAAGTCACAACTTATGCAGGAAGGCGCTGGCGATAGGCCCGGCGCTATCGGCGCCGGTGCCGCCGCCTTCGACCAGCACCGCGAAGGCGAGGTCCCCCCGGTAGCCGATGAACCAGCCGTGCGACGGCGGATTGGGGCCAGTCCCGTACTCGGCCGTCCCCGTCTTCCCGTAGACCCCGGCCGGGAAGCCGACCCCCGCGGCGGTGCCGCTGGTGACCACCGCGCGCATCATCGGCCGGAGGGTGTCAAGGATCGCGGGGCTGATCGGCCGCGGCCGGGCTGCCTGCCGCGGCGCCGGGTCGACCACCAGCTGCGGCGGCCGCCAGATGCCATCTTCGATGGCCGCCGCCACGGTTGCCTGGCTGAGCGGATTGACCAGGTCGGTTCCCTGGCCGAAGGCGTCAGCCGCCAGGTCGACCGGATCGTGCGGGGTGCTGAACCGCGCCAGCGTCCCGAAGATCCCCAGGCCGGGCTGGGCGTTGAAGCCGAACGTGGTCGCCATCGACGCCAGCGCCGGCCCGTCGAGCCGCTGGGTGGCGAGCATGGCGAAGGTGGAGTTGCACGACACCGCGAACGCGTTCTGCAGGCTAGTGCTGCCGTAATGCTCGTTGTTGGCGTTATGGAATGTCCGGCCCCCGATGGTCACCTGGCTGGGACACTGCACGGTGCTGGACGGTCGCAGGCCGGTCTTCGCGAGCGCCGAAGCCGTCACCACCTTGAAGGTGGAGCCAGGCGGAAACTCACCCTGGAGCGCACGGTCGAAGCCGCCGGGACGCTCGATCACGGCAAGCACCCTGCCGGTGGAGGGCTGGATGGCGACCAGGTCAATGGGCTTCGCTGTCGCCGCCGACCGCACGGCTTGCGACGCCGCCAGCTGGTCCCGCATATCGATGCTTGTCCGGACCGGCGTGCCAGCCGAGGCAGCAAAACGGGCCGCCGTACCATCAAGCCGGTTGCCAGGGCCCTCGATCCGGATGGCGAAGGAGGGCCGGCCCGCCAGCTGGTCCTGGTATGCCTGCTCGATCCCGCCCTGGCCGATCTGGTCACCGGCCCGGTATGGTGCGCCGAGCGCCTTGGCCTGGGCGGCGGTCGCGGCCACCACGGTGCCGGTCAGTAGCGACAGCGAGCCGGACTCCGCGAAGGCCTCCGGCGAGGTCAGGACGCTGCCGTCGGCCGCGAGCACCGGGGCCCGGGCCGGCCAGCTAGCGTGCAGCACGAACCGCTCGGCGCCGCGCAGACCGGGGTAGATGGCGGCCGGGCTCCAGTTCACCCGCCAGCTGCGGTTTCGCTGGATCACCTGCAGTTGCCCCTGGTAGGTCCAGACGTGGCCGCTGACGAGGTCGTCGGTGGCGGTGAACCGCGCCTGCGTCGATCCGCCGCTCGCCGTCACCTGGCCGAGGACGAGATGCATCCGGCGGACGCCGAGCTGTGCCGCCGCCTGGCGCAGCGGCCCGGCGAGCCCGGCCTGCGGCACGTTCACGCTGAGCTTGTCCATCGCCGCGTAACTGCCCCGCTGCCAGTCGGCGAGGTAGCCCGCCGCGGTCTGCCGAGCGCTGTCCTTAGTGCGCAGCAGCAGATAACCTGCGGCAGCGCCAGCCAGCGCGATGACCAGCACCGCGACCACCACGACGGCAGTGATGGACCGCCGTCGTCTGGCGGGAATGCCGTCATGCCGCATGGATCAGCCTTTCCGCTGAGCTCATCCCGCAAGGCCGCTCACAGGTAAGCCGGCAGACACATCGTCCAGCAATCTGCGAGGTTTCGCAGGTGAGCCGGTGTCCTCGCCGGACATGACCACGGACAGCCGGGCCCTGGCCCGAACCACAACAATAGCCGCGATTCTCCCGCCGCCGGGCCTGGGCCCGCTGCTGCTTCGGCCCGCTAGACAACTCAGCACGAGCGCCGGATTGGCGCCGGCAACGCAGTCACCATCGCCTGGTGAGACGCGAGCGCCGGCAGGCCCTGGCGCCCGCCTCGCGGCCTCCGTCGGCGATCGCGAAGTACGGTACGAACGCGACGCCCTGCTCGGCCTACTTCCATGCGAATACTGGTTGCTCGAGGTGCGACACCCTGATTGTGCGGTCGTGCAGGGCAACCTGGCAGAACTGGTAGACGATCGCCGCAGTCGGCGCGTGGAGATGCCGGCCAAGGAGCGGCAGCTGAATGACCGGCGACCCGGACTCAGGAATACGCAGCAGCCTGGGTGCGACGTCAAGATGCGCTAGCGGGATCACGTGTATCTGGGCGACTTCGGATTCCGGCCCTTTCATCGCGGGGCGGACTGGGCCGCCCCACACCACCACCGGAGTCATCAGGTAACCAGATCGTGTGACGTAGTCATCGAGCACGCCGAGGACATCCTCCGGCGGCACCTCGACGCCCGTCTCCTCGCGTAGCTCTCGCCGGGCGGCGTCCTCGATTGACTCACCCGGATCGCGGCCTCCTCCCGGAAGTGCATACTGACCGGCGTGGCTACGCAAGTTCGGCGCTCGCCTGGTGATGATCAGGGCGGGCAAATCCTGCTGGAGCAGGATGCATACGGCGACCGACGCGGCCTTGAGGTCCGCTCGAGACACCCCGATGCGCCTGAAGCGGGAAAGGTTTGCGGCCATGGCCGCCCTCTCCTCCCCAGGAGACTGAGCTGCCACCGCAAGCCGCCTTTGCCGTTAGCTGAGCTGGCCGGCAGCATGCCGTCGCGCCGCTGCCATGCGCCACATCGTAGCCAGCGGGCACGAGCAGCCTGAGCGCAGGACTACGCCGGAACGGCCTATGAGAGGTCCCGAAATGCCAGCGTGCGGCACCATCGAGCTGCAGGGTGCGCACCTCAACTCATACTCCCAGCAGGCTCTGACAAGGCAGCTGCCTCGATGCGGGGGCTGCCCGGCCGCTGCCCCGGCAGCGGCCGCGCGGGGATACCGGTGACCGAGGTCCCGCGGGCGCCGGGCCATAGTGCCCTGCCGCCGCCTTCCGCCCCCCGCAACTATGGAGTCGTCCCGGCGTGCGAGTGCGCAAGTGTCTCCGCGCATATGAACGCTGGTCGCTGAGGTACCAAAGGAGGCAGGCTCATGCCAGACACCGACAACGTACAGCGCTACGCCGACGCCATTATGGCCATGATCAAAGAGGATCAGGACAGCGGGCAGGTTCCGGGTGACGTTTCTTCATGGGACGAACTCGATGAAAGCGTGGACGCTAACGATTATTACCGCAAGGTGCAGATTCCATCGGGGACCGACGAAGCGATTGACCTGCGCGACGCTGTCAACGATGAGGTTGGCCGGCGCCTAACTGGATCCCAGGGCGGGTCATGGGGCGTTACCTGGAAGCATCCTGAGGGACCCACGCTGGACATCGGCCGGACGATCGGATACGCGACCCAGGCCGAAGCGGAAGCGGTCGGCCAGCGGTACCTCGCCGAGCATGGCGGGGCGTATCACGTCCACGGCGGCTGATCTGCGCGGCGCTCCATCATCCGGCCCCAGTCACCCCGGGCGAGGCACGCTCTCATAACGCGGATGCCCGGGGGGTGAGGTCACAGTGCCGCGGCGGCGCCGGGCGGTGGCTGACCTCGGCGTCCAGGTTGCGCGTGCGCAGGTCCAGGTGCAGCCGGTCCTTCTGGCGCCGAGCAGCCTGCCCAGAACTGCTCCGAACGAGCTACGGGGTCACCCGAAGTGAGCGGCGTTCCGGCTAAGGTCTAGCCACCATGACCTATACAGCCGATCCCCGCGTTGGCGCCTACATCAATGCCCTGCCCGATTGGCAGCAGGCCATCTGCCGCGAGGTCCGTGACCTGGTCCACGCCGCGGACCTGGAAGTGACCGAGACCATCAAGCGCACCAAGCTTCCGTATTTCGTACTGCAGGGCAACATCTGCGCGCTGCTGGCGGCGAAGGACCACGTCAATGTATTCCTCTACGACGGGGCCATCGTCCCTGATCCCGAGGGGATCATCACGGCCGGCCACGACAACAAGACCGCGCGCACCGTGGCCTTCCGCCGGGGCGAAACCGTCAACGCGGCCGCTCTCAGTGCCATGTTCAAGCAGATTATTGCCAACAACCGCGCCGGCGGATGGCGCAAGCTGAAGCGCGAAAGCTAGGCCAGATTCGAACCGGCGATCCACGGCGGACAGCCCGCACTTGCCGCGCGAGCCCGCTGATGATCGGTGCCAGCAGGGTGATGTCCGCGCCGAGGCCGTTGATGAGCAGCAGCGACTCTCCCGCGCCGTGCACTTCGTAGTACATGGTGATGCCGTTGACCTGCGCCGTGCTCATGCTGCGCACCGTAGCAGCGAAGATGCGCGGAATGCCGGGCGTGCGCGCCGTTCAGCTGGTCGCCGGATCGCTGCTGGCCCTGGGCCGGCCGCCGCGGCTGGCTGCCCTCGCCATCGCGGCAGCGCAGCGGTGCCGCGTCAGGTCAGATTGATCGTGCCGACCCACGGGAACCAGGCGTTCGTCGCGCTGACCAGGCTCATGCCGATGTCCAGCCCTGGCTGGACGCCCAGATCCCAGCACCAGTCGTCGAACGCGTTGAGCGGCACGTTGACCGCGTACGGCCCGGCCCAGAGTGCTCCGTCGTCCGCTTCGGCGTAGAAGGTGGAGTAATCGTTGGTCGTCCAGAGCACGGTGGCCGATTCACCGGGTTCCAGCCGGTACCAGCCGCGCGCCGCCCAGTCACTGCCGTCGTCGCAGCCCGGGCTGTAGTAGCCGACTGCGAGATAGAGGCCCTGAGAGTACTGGTTGCTGTACTGCAGCCACATGTCCCATCACCTGCGCTCGCTGAGCGCGCGCAGCCGGGCCGACAGCGACTCCCTGGGCGCCGGCCGGCTGGGGGGCGGTGGCGGAATAGCGCCCTGTCGTATTTCATCGCTGGCGATCTCCTCAACGAAGCCCGCCGGGCGCTCACCGATCACCTCATCGGTGATCGGAACAGCAGGATGCCGGAACGCGGTGGTCTGAGCGATCAGCGGCTGGTCGTTGCTGTCAGGCATCGCATCACGCATTTCGTCGGGCGCCGCAGGCGCGTGCCGGGTCGTTCTCGTAGGTTAGCGGTTATGGGCAGCCGCGCGTTACGCCTGCTGAGCCTGGGCGCGCCGCAGGAAGGGTCCCAATGTCACTCACAGCAAGCGGACTACTCCATTATGTCGAACTGTGGGTGCCCGGCCTGCAGCGTGCTACCCCGCATGCAGGGGGGCCCGGATCACTATGCCGCCTGCCTCGCCGACAGCGGTGGCTACGAGGCCGAACTTGTCGCCGGCGCAACGTGATCGATGCGGCCGACCGGACTAATCACCACCTATGGGGACGGTGGCCTTTGAAACGTGCTACATAGGCAAAGATGAGCCTAGAATGGGGAAATCGATACAGGCAGGACGTTACAGGCGGAAATGCTGCGTATCTTGATCAATTGACTGAGCTTCGGCGGCTGCTTTACCGTTGTCGCGGCAGCCACCGCGTGAATCGGCGCGCGCCGCCGCGCCTATTGCGACGGGATCCGGCCAGGGTGCCGCTATGGGCGGGCCCGGTGGGGGCGCCGCTGGCCCGATGGGTTACCAGCCCGGCGGGCCCGCCGTTGGCCCGATGGGCTACCAGGATGTCACCCTGGGCCGCCGCAGCAAGGCTGTCACGCTATCTATCATCTCGGCGTTCGCCTGGATCATCCCGCTCTTCGGCTTCCCGTTCTGCCTTACCGCACTCGGGGTGGCCCTACGGGACCGCAAGCCAGGCTCCAGCCGGCTGGTTCCCTCCTGGGTCCTTCCATTAACTCTGATCGCACTCGGGCTCTGCATCCTGAACTCCATCTGGGGAGCTGAGCAGGGAGCACACTGCCAGGGCATTTACGCCCATTTCTGCAGCTCCACCGGATCTTGACGGGCACCGCCCGGCACTGCAGCCAGTCCGGCCCGATGGTCCCGAAGATGACGCTAGGCGGCGCGTGGCCGCCGCTCAGCCATCAGGACGATTCTGATCTCGTCCTCAGGCTGAGGCGCTGCCGGGAGGCGCGTCCGGGTCAGCACCAGCCACTACCCGCCCTGCCGACATCACGGAGCGGGCTCAGCGCCTGCGGGCGGCAGCGGGGGAGCGGGTGCCGTGCGACGGCGCGGCTCAGCCCATCTCGCCGCGGGCCGCCGCGAAGGCGTTCGCCGCCGATTCGAGATCGTCGCGGGTATGGGCAGCCGACACCTGCGTCCTGATGCGCGCCTTGCCGACGGGGACGACCGGGAAGCTGAACCCGATCACGTAGATCCCCTTCTCCAGGAGCAGGTCGGCCATCCGGCTGGCACGCGCGGCGTCGCCGATCATCACTGGCACGATCGGGTGGTCGCCCGGCAGGATGTCGAAGCCGAGGCCGGTCATCCGCTGCCGGAACCACGCAGTGTTCTCGCCCAACCGGGACCTCAGCTCATCGCCGCCCTCGAGCAGGTCAAGGACCTTGAGCGACGCGCCCGCCACCGCCGGGGCCACCGAGTTGGAGAAAAGGTATGGCCGCGACCGCTGGCGGAGCAGCTCGATGATCTCCTTGCGCCCGCTGGTGTACCCGCCACTGGCACCGCCCAGCGCCTTGCCGAGCGTGCCCGTGATCACGTCGACGCGGTCGGTGACGCCGTGCAGCTCGGGGGTCCCGCGGCCGCGGGCGCCGACGAAGCCGACCGCGTGCGAGTCATCGACCATGACCATCGCCTCGTAGCGCTCGGCCAGGGCGCAGATCTCGCCGAGCGGGGCGAGGTAACCATCCATCGAGAACACGCCGTCGGTGGCGATCAGCCTGCGCCTGGCGTCGCCCGCCGCACGCAGCTGCTCCTCCAGATCCGCCATGTCGCGGTTGCGGTAACGCAGCCGCTTCGCCCGGCACAGCCTGATGCCATCGATGATGGACGCGTGGTTCAGCTCGTCGCTGATGACGGCATCGTGCTCGTCGAGGATCGTCTCGAACAGGCCGCCGTTGGCGTCGAAGCACGATGAGTAAAGGATCGTGTCCTCGGTGCCGAGGAACTCCGAGATGCGCCGCTCAAGCTGCTTGTGCACGTCCTGGGTGCCGCAGATGAACCGGACGCTCGCCAGGCCGTACCCCCACTGGTCAAGCGCCTCTTTGGCGGCGGCGATGATCCGCGGATCATCGGCCAGGCCCAGATAGTTGTTCGCGCAGAAATTGATCACCTCGGTACCGCCGCGCACCCGGATGCTCGCCCGCTGCGGGGTGACGATGACCCGCTCGGCCTTGTACAGGCCATCCGCGCGGATACCGGCAAGCTGCGCGCTGATCTGTTCGCGGACTGGAGTAAACACTGCGGGTGCCCCCTGCGGTCGTTGTTACCGGTCGGCCCAGGTGAGGACCACCTTGCCGCACAAAGCGCCGCGCACGGTGTCGAAGGCGGCGTCGAAGTCCATCGAGTCGAACCGGTGCGTGATGACCGGCGTGATGTCGACACCCGACTGGATAAGCACTGCCATCTCGTACCAGGTCTCGAACATCTGGCGGCCGTAGATGCCCTTGATAGTGATCATGTTGAGCACCAGGTGGGCCCAGTCGATCCCGAACTCCCCGGTCGGCAGCCCGAGCAGCGCGATCTTGCCGCCATGGGTCATGGCGGCCAGCATGTCCCTGAGCGCTGTCGGCTTGCCGGACATCTCGAACCCGACGTCGAAGCCCTCGACCATCCCGAGCCGCTCCATGGCCGCCGCCAGGGTGGTGGTGCTGGCGTCCACGGCGAGGGTGACGCCGATCCGCCGGGCGAGGTCGAGCCGGTACGGCGAGACATCGGTTACGACCACGTGCCGGGCCCCGGCGTGCCTGGCCACGATCGCCGCCATGAGCCCGATCGGGCCAGCGCCCGTGATGAGGACATCCTCGCCGAGGATGGGGAAGGTCAGCGCGGTATGCACGGCGTTGCCGAACGGGTCGAAGATGGCAGCCACATCGAGGTTGATGTCGTCGGGGTGGCGCCAGACGTTCGTCGCCGGCAAGGCGATGTACTCGGCGAACGCGCCCGGATAGTTGACCCCGATCCCCTTGGTGCGGGCGCACTGGACGCGCCGGCCTGCCATGCAGTTGCGGCAGCGGCCGCAGACCAGATGGCCCTCGCCGCTCACCAGATCGCCGGTCTGCAGTTCTCCGGCGCTCGCGCCGGTCTCCACGATCTCGCCGACGAACTCATGGCCGATGATCAGGGGCACTGGCACGTTAGCCTGGGCCCAGCCATCCCATTCATAGATGTGCAGATCGGTGCCGCAGACCCCGGTTCGCAGCACCCGGATGAGCACGTCGTCCCGGCCGATCGTCGGGACCGGCACGTCTTCGACCCGTAGCCCCGGCTCAGGTCCCGTCTTCACCAGAGCCTTCATGCGTGCTGCTCCCTGGTCATCGAGCTGAGTGCGGCCGGACTGTCCAGGTGCGTCCGTAGCTGGGGGCATCTGGTTCGGTCCGCAAGGACTCTACCGTAGCCAGATCCCCCGGCCCGGCCGGCCGGCCCGGCGCTGCTTCGTCGCATCATCGAGTCTGCGCCCTGGCTATCGGGGGTTCTTCCGGCATGCGCGCGGCTCAATGGAGACAATGACCGGACTGCGGCGCGCAGGCCAGGCGCTGCCGGAGCTGACGGCGGCCTGCGCGGCGCAGGACCCGGTCGTCTTAGGCCAGCCGTCCTCGGGCCGGCGGCCGTCAGGCCGGCAAGCGGGGGAGGAGCAACAGACGGAAGCCAGCGGCCCCGAAGGCCCGCCAGGGCCCGCGCAGTCCGCGGGCGAGGCTGAGCCGGATGCTCGATTCACCTTTGCCAACGAACGGACCTTCCTGGCCTGGAGCCGGACCGCACTCGCCTTGGTAGTGGCAGGGCTGGCGATCGTCCAGTTGCTGCCCCCCTTCCCGGGTATCCCCTGGGGGCGGCATGTGGTGGGGATCCCGTTAATCCTGCTGGGTTCTGCCGTCTCGGTGATCAGCTATCTGGAATGGCAGGCCAGCCAGCGCGCACTCCGCCGCGGGGCCCCCCTGAGCCGGTCCCGGCTTCCGCAGATACTCGCGGCGACCGTCGCCGTCATCGCCCTGGTGGCCGCCGCGCTGTCGGTGATCTCGGCCGCGACGAGGCACGGATGAACCCGGCGGACGACATCGAGGAGACAGCACCCGGCCTGGCCGGCGAACGGACCGAGCTCGCCTGGACCCGGACGGCCATCTCGTTCGCCGCGATCGGCGGCGTGATACTCAAGAATCAGCCGGTCGCCGGGCTACCGGTCCTGGCGCTCAGCGTGCTGATCTGGCGGCTGGGCCGGCTAGCCCGTGCATCAGAGGCACCAGGCACGCCGGGCACCCCTGAGGAGCCAGGCACCCCAGGGAGATCGGCGGCAGCACGGGCGCGGTCCCGGCGGCTGCTGCTGATCGCGGTGGCCGTCACCTTCGTATCGCTCATCGTCTTGGTCATAGCGCTGCTCGGTCCCGCGACCCGCGGCTTGCGGCTCTGAAAGCGAACCGGCAGCCAGCGAGACGGGGCAGCGCAGCGGGCCGCCCCGCTACGGCCGGTCGAAACGGGCCTGGAAGAACCGGAGATAACGCGGCTCGTACGTCATCACGAGCCCTTTCGCCGAATCGCGCTGAGCGTAGGTCGCCGCCACTGACTCGGCCACGATGTCCATGTGCGCCTGCGTGTAAACGCGGCGCGGGATCGCCAGCCGGGTGAGCTCAAGCCTCGGGCGATTGTGATCGCCGGTGCGCGGATCGCGGCCGGCCGACACGATCCCTCGCTCCATGCTCCGGATTCCGGAGTCGAGGTACAGCTCGGCGGCGAGCGTCTGGGCAGGGAACTGGTCCTGCTCCAGGTGCGGGTAGAACCGGCGCGCGTCCAGGAAGATCGCGTGCCCGCCCACCGGCTTCACGAACGGCACGTCAGCCGCGTCGAGCAGTTCGCCAAGGTAGCGCACCTGGCCGATCCGGGCCCGGACGTGTTCTTCCTGGACGGACTCGGCGATGCCGATGGCCATCGCCGCCATGTCCCGGCCGGCCAGCCCGCCGTAGGTGTGCAGGCCCTCGAACACGACAACAAGGTTGCGCGCCTCCTCGAACAGCTCGCTGTCATTGAGCGCGAGCCAGCCGCCGATGTTGACCAGCGAGTCCTTCTTGGCCGACATCCAGGCGCCGTCGGTGTAGGAGCAGAACTCCTTGAGGATCTCAGCGATCGTCTTGCCCGCGTAGCCGCTTTCACGCTCCTGGATGAAGAACGCGTTCTCGACCATCCTGGTCGCATCGAGGAAGAGCCGTATCCCGTGCCGGTCGCAGAGCGCCCGCAGATCACGCACGCAGCCCATGCTCACCGGCTGGCCGCCGGCCATGTTGACCGTGCCGGCCAGGCTGATGTAGGCGATCTGCCCGGCGCCCTCGCGGGCGATCAGGCTCTCCAGCTTGCCGAAATCCACGTCCCCCTTGAACGGATATTCGCTCTGCGGGTGGTGCGCCGCATCGATGATCACGTCCACGAACACGCCGCCGGCCCGCTCCTGGTGCGCTCGCGTGGTCGTGAAGTACATGTTGGCAGGCACGAACTGGCCGGGCCGGATGGCGATCTGGCTGATGAGGTGCTCGGCGCCGCGGCCCTGATGGGTCGGCACCACGTTCGGGTAGCCGTAGAACTCGCGGACCGCTTCGGCAAGCTCGTAGAAGTTCCGTGAGCCGGCGTAGGACTCGTCGCCGAGCATCAGGCCAGCCCACTGCCGGTCGCTCATCGCGTTCGTGCCCGAGTCGGTCAGCAGGTCGATGTAGACGTCGTCCGACCGGAGCAGGAACGTGTTGTGGCCGGCCTCGGCGGCCGCGCCGGCGCGCTCGCCGGGCGTGGTCATCCGCAATGGCTCGACCATTTTGATCTTCCAGGGCTCGGCCCAGGACCGGCGGCCGAGTTGCCGCCCGGTGGTCACCGGCAGGTCAGTCGTCATCGATTCCTCCAAGCGGTCGGCCAGGTGGCCCAGGCCCGTTCGCGGCAGCTCCGCAGCGGATCGGCCAGCAGCGGGCAGGACGTCGACGGCTGGACGGATGTGATACCGAATTCTTCATCAATTGACCTGGATGCACAACAACTTGCCCTGTGGATGGACAATGTGACTAGAACGCTGTCGGTGAATGCCAGCGCAGTGGAAACAGTGTTCCCGAGGCCGCGTCCCGGATGGTTACAGTGACCGGGTGGCGCGCCGATTCGACCGGATCAGGACCGCTCGCCTGGTGCTGCGCCGGTGGTCCGATCCGGACCGGGACGCCTACGCCGCGATGAACGCCGATCCGGCCGTGATGCGCTACTTTCCGGCCACGCTGGACCGCGCGGCCAGCGACGCGCACGTCGACCGGATCGAGGAGCGTTTCGGCCGCCAGGGATTCGGGCTGTGGGCGCTGGAGGTTGCTGATACCGGCGAGTTCATCGGCTTCACCGGCCTCAACCCGATGCCCGACGGGGTTCCTGGCGCGGGCGGCATGGAGGTGGGCTGGCGGCTGGCACGGCAGGCGTGGTACCAGGGGTATGCGACCGAGGCGGCAGCGGCCGCCGTCGATGTGGGCTTCAACGGGGTCGGCCTGGACCGGATCTGGTCGGTGACAGCGGTACTCAACGAGCCATCCCAGGCCGTCATGCAGCGGCTCGGGATGACTCCGCATGCGCACTTCGAGCACCCGGACGTCGAGGCCGGGCATCCGCTGCGCCCGCACATCGTCTACCTGCTCCGGCGGGGTCACACGGTGGTGCCCAGTCCGCCGTCGACGGGGATGACGGCACCGGTGACGTAGGCGCCTGCCCGGGAGGCCAGGTACACCGCGACCCCGGCCATGTCGTCGGGGCGCCCGATCCGCCGCAGCGGGGCCGCGGCGGCGATCGCGGTCCCGAACGTCTTCAGCGTGGACGCCATCATCCTGGATTCAAACGGTCCCGGTGCCACGGCATTGACGGTGATATGGCGGGGCCCGAGCTCGCTGGCGAGCACCCGCGTCAGGTGGTGCAGTCCGGCCTTGCTGGCCGAGTACGGATAGGTGGGCAGCGACGGTACGTGCAGCCCGTCGATGCTGCCGATGTTGATGACCCGGGCCGGGTCGTCCCGGGTCCCGGCCGCCTCGAGCAGCGGGAGGAGCGCCTGAGTGAGGAAGAACGGGGTCTTCAGGTTGAGGTCCACGACCTTGTCCCAGGCGGCCTCGGGGAATTCGTCGATCAGCGCGCTCCAGGTGGCCCCGGCGTTGTTGACCAGAATGTTCAGGGCGTGCTCACGGTCGCCGATCTCCCGGGCCAGCCGCAGGCAGTCCGCCTCTGCTGATAGGTCGGCGGGGATGGCCGCGACCGTCCCGTACTGCTGGAGTTCCTGCTCGGCAGCGGCACACGCGCCGGCCTTGCGCGAGCTCACGTAGACCCGGGCACCAGCCTGCAGCAGCCCGCGCGCGATCATGAGGCCGATCCCGCGGGTACCACCGGTGACGACGGCGCTCTTCCCTGACAAGTCGAACAAGTCCATCATCACTCCGTAATGTCCCAGGGGCCGCGCGGACTACCGCGCCGGGCGGCTGTGCGACCCTGGGTGTCATGGTGGTACGGGCCGTCGCGTTCGACATCGGCGGGGTGCTGGAGCGCGTCGCGCCGCGTGAGCACTGGCTGGGCCCATGGCGGGACCGGCTGGGAATGAGTGAGCCGGAGTTCGAGTCCGCAGTGAGCCGCGTCGACCCCGATGACCGTATCGAGGTCGGCAGCCTGTCCGAGGCGGAGTACAGCCAGCGTTTCGCGGCGGCTCTCGGCCTGTCGGGCGCCGCGCTCCGGCCGCGCCGCGCTGATGCCCCGGGCCGCGCTCCGCCCGGTGGCAGTGGGGCCCTGCTGGGTAAAATGGCGCGTGTCGACCAACGGGAGGCGCCTTGCCGGAGAGACGAGTAGCGATGACGGACGGGCTGGCCGAGCGTGTGGTGCGGCGCGCCGTCGCGGCGCTGGCCAACTCGTACGCAGCGAGTCCAGAGCGGGCGACCGCCGCGAAGGAGATGCTGGTCCATCTGCTGGAAGGCGATCGTGAGCAGGCCGATGCGGTGGACGGGTACGCTGCTGCCGCCGCCGCTTTCGCCGCGCTGGCGCGCGCGGTCGCGGCCGAAGCAGGGCGCGGTCTTGACTGGCTTGCCGTTGCGGCCCTGCAGGAATGGGACTTCCATCATCCGGAGAGCCCGATCTAGCTCGGACCTGCGCCTGGCCAGCCACCCCGGGAACCGGCCCGGCCGGCAGCCAACTTCCCGCGACCGGGAACAGTCTGGAAGCGAAGTTAGTTCGTATCAAGCAACTAACTCAGCCAACTCAGGTCTGTTCGAGCGTGCGGCGGCTCCGCGCGACGGCCAGGTCCTGGGCCCAGGTACAAGTGGATTGCCCTGTCCAACACCACGCTCGGCGTGCTGATGGCGACCATCAATGCGTCCATGCTGATCGCGCTGCCGGACATCTTCCGCGGGATCGGGGTCAATCCGCTGCAGCCGGGCAACACCGGCCTGCTGCTGTGGCTGCTCATGGGCTACCTGGTGGTCACCGCCGTGCTGGTGGTCAGCTTCTTCTTCCCGTCGCTGATCTCGGCGCCGTTCTCCCACGGGCTGACCATCGCGTTCTACTTCGCTATCGCGGCCTGCCTCATCGCTGCGGTTGCGTCGCTGCTGCGCGGCGGCATCTACGTGCACGGCGTGCACCCCGCGCCGGTGGCCCGTGGCGCCGCAGCGGGTGCCGTCGCCGGTGGCGCCGCAGCGAGTGCCGTCTCACCCCAGCCGCGGCCGGCATTGCGGTCATGCTCAGGGCACCAGGCGCCGCGATCCACATCACGTCCGGCTGACAAGTGAACCGGCCCCCGGGCGCCGGAGTCTGCGCAACGATTGGCAGATGATCGCGCTCCTCCTCCGCGTTTACGGCATTGGTCACCGTCGGCACGTGGCGGTCCTGCTGCTGGCTGCCGTAGCCTGCATGCTGGGCGGGGCGGTCTTGTTCGCCGTCCCCAGCACTATCCGCTGCCGACCAGCCTGTACTGGGCCATCACCACGGCGACGACGGTGGGCTACGGCGACGTGCTTCCGCGCAACGCGGCGGGCCGCGTCGTGGCCTCCGCCGTGATGCTGACGGCCATCCCGCTGCTTGCTTCGGTATTCGCGCTGGTCACCGGGGCGGCCGCGGCGAGCGGAGTACGGAGGATCCTGGCGATGGCACACCGATTTCCCGACGGCGCGTACCGCATTGTGGTCGGGATGAACCCGATGGTGCAAGCGATCCTTGAGGAGCTTGCCCAGGCTGGCGATTCTGTCGTGCTCGTCGCCGATGTCGATCAGGCGGCCCTGCGACCGGAGGTGCACGTGGTCCGCGGCGACCCGACCCAGCTGGGTGTCATCCGCTCGGCCCGCCCTGAAGGCGCGCAGCAGGCCCTTATCACCGGATCCACCGATGGCGATGTGCTGGTCAGCGCGGTGCTGCTGCGCAAGGAGGCGCCGGAGCTGCCGATTGTCGCGCTGGTCCGCTCGCCGTCGGTGCGGGAGGCGCTGCGTGACCTCGGCGTCCAGCAGACCATCTCGGCTGAGGAGCTGATTGCGCACACGCTGGCCAAGAGCCTGGAAGCGCCGCATGC
>OBLU010000541.1_pt1 | contig 35567 bp, 37 predicted proteins | sample 1518681 | NCBI WGS metagenome assembly OBLU01 (sample SAMEA3539304, study PRJEB22396) | soil metagenome | biome: tundra; feature: field; material: soil | place: USA | collected 2010-05 | depth 0.15 m
AGCTACCAGCTGCGCATGAACGACAAAAAACAGACTGAGATTCCGGTGAGCCGTGCACAGACCAAGCGGCTCCGCGAGCTCTTCAACCTGTAGCCTGACTTCTTTGATCTGCCATCTTCACGCCCGGCCTCAAACTCAGTCATAACGCTCAAAGACGATCTGCTTTCGGTGCCAGCCGAGGGCCTTCAGCCGCTCGCGAACCGAAGTGATCATCTTGTTGAGTCCGCAAACGTAGGCGTAGATCTCAAAGCGCAACTCAGCTGCCGGGATCGAGGAGTCAAGCGGCGGCGGAGCTACCGGTTCTCCCAGCCGCGCAGCGCGCTCCTCGATGATCCGGACCGCATGTTCCTGCACATAGCCGCGGAGCCCATTCCAGCTCTCGGGTCCACGGCTCAGCGTGGGCAGATAGTGAAAGTTGGGGTGCCGTGCGGCGAGGGCCTTAAACTCCTCCCGGTAATAGAGTCCGCTCTCGTGGCGCGTGCCATAGACGAGCCATATCTGTTTGCCTTGGCTGCGGTCGGGCCCATCCTGCGGAAACAGCCACTGGGCAAAGCTGCGCATAGGAGCGATGCCCGTGCCGGTTGCAATGAGGACCGAGTCGGTCATTGGCTCGCGCAATGTGAAATATCCGTTCGGCCCATACACCTGAATCGCTCCGCCAACAGGGAGATCGGGCAGGTCCGCGAGGCGATTGGACGGGCAGGTCCGCGAGGCGATTGGAAAAGAAGCCTCCCTCAACCCGATTCAGGCAGAGATCGAAGCGATTGCCGTTGGCCGCAGAAGCAAACGAATAAGCGCGGGTCTGCTCCTTGCCTTGGGAGTCCTCTTCCACAGCCGAAATAAACTGACCGGGAGTGAATGGAAAATCCTCCAGCTCATCGATGACGAATTCGAAATGAAAACACTGCGCCGCCTGAGAAATGCACTCTTTTCTCGCTAGGCGTGCCGTGTAGAGATCGCGTGCCAATTGGAATCTCGCTCAGCAGTGGGATGAAGCCCCGCCAACAGGACTTGTTGGAGTATCTCCAGCGAAGGGCCAGGGTGGCAAGCGCGGTGTCTTGCCATCGTTCGCATCCTTGACCCTGATGGCATCCTATTCAGCATGCTTCTCGCACTTATTTCAGGTTGAATTAAGCTTCGCAGGGCTTATCTGAAGATGACAAGAATGTCATGCAGTCTGCTGGTTACGTTGAGTAAGCGCACGTGTCCAATGGGTGCGGGCCGGTTCGCCCAAGGTTCGAACCGAACATAGGCGTTTCTATTCCGATTGCCATGCACGAGATGCACCCTGGGAGATCGCGTGTTTTCTCACGTCCATACTGCAAGAGCTTCGACGCGTCCCCGCTTCAAGATCGTTCAGAGTCTGAATAAGACGGTGGAGTTTATGGCAAGCAAGTTTCGCGCTGATCCTACAGTGCATCAAACCGTAAGAGGTTCGATCAATAGTGTTTCTAAATTGCTGCAAATGAAAAAGTGCGAGTACGTCCATAACGTGGATGCGAAGCCACTCCGGCGTTGCATTCTCCTCATCGGGGCCGTCGCTGCTTGCTGCGCTCCTTTGAGCGCAACGGCTCAACAAGAGCCCGTTGCAGTGGCGAGCGATTCTGCATTGCCGGATGCGCCGGGCGTGGAAGTATCTTCCGCTGCGCCCCCCGACGGTGAAGTCCCTCAAACGGGCACTGCCACCATTTCCGGAACGGTTCTGGACACCAATGGTTCTGAAGTTCAGGGCGCACAGGTGAAATTGACCCGCTCCACCGGAATCGACATGCGCGTCTCGCAGACCGGAAACGACGGTGAATATAAGTTTGCCGGCCTCGCGCAGGGCACCTACCGCGTCACCGTGTCAGGACCTGGCATGGGAACCGTTATCTCCCCCGAAATAAAACTTCAGGCAAACGAGTTCCGCGTTGCTCCGCAAATCGTGTTGGCGGTTGCCGCCGCGTCTACTGATGTGACGGTCCTGGGAGACAAGGAGGAGATTGCCGAGGAACAGGTCCACATTGCCGTGCAGCAGAGAGTCCTGAAGGTCTTTCCCAACTTTTACAGCGCCTACGACTGGAACGCGCCACCCATGGGATCGAAGCAAAAGTTCAAATTGGCTTTTCGCGCCGTGACGGACCCAATGGCCTTTGCCGGAGCCGCGGGGGTGGCGGGCGCCGAACAGTATTACAACATCTTCCCGTCATATGGCGGCGGAATCCAGGGCTACGCAAAGCGCTACGGCGCGGCCTACGCGAACGACTTCTCAGGAAGAATGTTCAGCAGCGCCGTCTTCCCATCCATTTTCCATCAAGACCCGCGCTACTTCTACCGGGGTTCGGGCAGCATCCGTACCAGGGCGCTCTATGCAATATCCGCAGCCGTCATTGCAAGAGGCGACAATGGACACTGGCAGCCTAATTACTCCGAGATCTGTGGAAACTTCGCGGCAGGCGCTCTCTCAAATCTCTACTATCCATCCGATAGCCGCGGAGCGATGCTGACCATCGGGAATGCCCTCATTGAGACCGCAGGAAGAGCAGGAACCAACCTTGTACGCGAATTCATCTTGCGAGGGATCACGTCCAAGGTGCCCACCTACGATAATGGGAAGCCGTAACGCATCTCGACGAGTAAAACTCCCGATCCTAGATTCACGCGTGCGTCAACGCATGCCAGCATAACTGCACGCCCAGGCCAAACAGCCAGAGTGAAAGCGCCAGCCTCATGGCACGCGCCGGAATCTTGTTCGCCAGGCCCGTTCCAACAATCGCACCCACCACGCCCCCGGCAACGAGATTGGCCAGCAAGGCAGGATTGAGCCCGCCATAGCTAAGGTGTAGACCTCCGCCCACCAGCGACAGGCACAGTCCGAAAGCAAGGTCGGTGCCTACGACCCGCGGAGCGTCCAGCGCGGTGAGACCGAGGAGTGACAACGTTCCCAGAGCGCCGGCCCCTGACGACGAGAAGCCCACCTCCGCACCTACCGGGAACATGGCCAGGGCCAGCCATCCTGGACGATAAGCACGCCCGTTCTCCGCGGCGGCCGGGCGGAAATGACGATAGATATGCCATGCGGAAGAGAGCGCGATCATGGTGCCTAGAGCCAAATAGAGCCAGATCGTATCGTGTTGAACACCGGCCATGCGTCGAAAGAGAATGGTGCCGAGCACAACTCCCGGCAGACCGGTAAGGAGCATGATGCCCAAAGTGCGCCATACCACCTGGCGTCGCCAGATCTGCACCGGGACCACAACCAGTTTGACCGCGGCCGCGTACGCCAGGGCCGTGCCGATTGCTTCTGGGACCGGCACATTCAGAAAAAGAATCAGCAAAGGCGCGGTAATAGTGCCGGCTCCCACCCCGGTCATTGCAATCAGCGCGGCAATCAAAAAGCCCAGTGCGATTTCCATGGCGGTCTCCGCGTTAGCTGGCCTGGATGTGAATGCCGCATTCGAGTTTCTGGCCGGACCAGCGCCCCGAGCGCGGATCGTTGGGATCGAAGGGCAAGCTGGTGCACGGCGCGCAACCAATGCTCGTGTAGCCCTTCTCATAAAGCGGCAACAGCGGAATGCCATGCGCCTCGGCGTAGTACCAGACATCGCGCGTGGTCCATTCGGCCAGTGGGCTTAGCTTCGACAGCGTGTGGCCGCTGGGCAGCGTGAAGGTCTCCTCGGCCTGCAGGTTGGCGCGTGACTTCGATTGTTGACGGCGGAGGCCTGTGACCCACACATCGAATGGCGCGAGCGAGCGAAACAGCGGCTCAACTTTGCGCATTCCGCAGCAGCGGTCGGGAGCACTCTGATAGAGAATGCCAAACTCCGACTCCTGTTCAGCGACGGTGTGCTCGGGAAGAACGTTTATCAGGTTCAGGTCCCACTCTGCAGCGATCTGATCCCGATACGCAAGCGTCTCAGGAAAGTGGTACCCCGTCTCAAGGAACAGCACCGGAACCTTCGGAAGAATCGCCCGCACCATGTGCAAAACAGCAACATCTTCCGCCTGAAAGCTGCTCGTCATACAAGCATTCTGCGCGTTTTCGAGATGCTCTTTGAGGAAGCTCTGCGCAACTCCGGCGCGCTCTTCCACTTCAGATGCCCAGTCCGTTGTCATTTTCATCTTCTCCATTCGGAATGGCTCCGAGGCGCTGAATTTCATTGAGAATCTCGTCGGGTTGATCGAAGGCGAGCTCATGCGGCGCAGTGTCTGAGCCATGAACTGCAGCCAGAGTGATAGAGCCGGAATCATCGCTTTCCACCACCACCAGCGCGCCCAGCCGAGCAATCGTGGCGAGCAATGGCGATACGGCAACACGCGTGCGAAGGACGAGGACGCCGGCTTGAAGCAGGCCCTGCTCGAGCTGAGATGCCAATTCCGGGCGATTGCCAACCACGAGCAACCCGCGGGTTGCACGATTGGTTCCGGAATCAGCGTCAGCGGCGTCCGCGATACTGCGAATCATTCCCGCGCCCGCGGTGGTGTTGTCAGCGGCATCGATAAGAATCAAACTGCCCGTGGCACGGCTGTCGCGGTAGAGGTCCGCCAGCAGCGGACGGCTCGTCTCGATGACCACTTGGCCGATGTCATTGAGTCTGAGTTGCTCCGCGGGATGGTGCTCAAGGTGCTCGACGTGAATGCGGGAGCGAATCTCAACGACCCGTGCGCGAACTGTCTGGCTGGTATGCTTCAGCAGATACGTGGTTCCAGGCCGGAGTGGCTTCGCGTGCATCCAAACCACGGTTGCTTCAAAATGCCGCGTCCTGTGCGGAGCATCGGCAACTGACGCGATCATCTCGCCGCGGCTGATGTCGGTTTCATCTTCCAGGGTCAGAACCACGGATTGAGGTGCGCGTGCTTGCGCCAGGTCGCCGTCCCAGGTGTTGATGGAACGAACCCGCGTTCTGCGCCCCGATGGCAACGCTACTACTTCGTCGCCGGGGTGCACGGTGCCCGCGGTGATTTGTCCTGCAAAGCCGCGGAAGTCCTGATTGGGACGAAGCACGCGCTGCACCGGAAAGCGAAAGCCGGCATTCGAGCGTTCAATGGCCAACGGCACAGTTTCGAGCAGTTCGAGCAGGCTCGGTCCGGTGTACCAGGCGATGCGCTTGCTGCGGTGTACGACGTTATCGCCTTCCAGCGCACTGACGGGAACGGCGATCAGTTCCGGAATCTCAAGCTGCTTCGCAAGCGCCTGCAGATCGTGCAGGTGACTTTCGTAGACTTCTTCAGAAAAGTCGACGAGGTCCATCTTGTTGACGGCCGCGATGACGATCGGGATGCCTAGCAGAGCCGCAATGCATGCATGACGCCGCGTCTGATCGAGGATCCCCTTGCGCGCATCAACCAGCACAATAGCCACATCCGCCGTAGATGCCCCGGTGGCCATATTGCGCGTGTATTGCTCGTGCCCCGGCGTATCGGCGATGATGAATTTGCGCTTTGGGGTGGAGAAGTAACGATAGGCAACGTCGATCGTGATGCCCTGCTCGCGCTCAGCACGAAGACCGTCCGTCAGTTGGGCGAAATCGATCGCCGCATTGTGCGTCACCGCGCGCACATGATCGTCATACACGTTGCGCGAGTCGTAGAGAAGCCGCCCGATCAGCGTTGACTTGCCGTCGTCCACGCTGCCGGCAGTCGAGAAGCGCAGCAGATCCTTGGCACGCTCAGCCTCAAGCTGCTCTTCGATGCGCGCATCCACATCGTCCGCGGCAACGCCGTTTGCAGTCGGTACGATGTCTTCTTCAGCAATGAACATCAGAAGTAGCCCTCGCGCTTCTTGATTTCCATGGAACCGTCCTGGTCGTGATCGATAATGCGATTGGCGCGCTCGGAATTCCGAACCGCCATCAGTTCCGCAATGATTTTAGGAACCGTGTCGGCATCGGAACGAATGGCCCCCGTGCACGGGCTGCATCCGAGCGAGCGCAGGCGGCACTTGATCCATTGCTCCTCGCCCGGCAATCCCTGTACAAACGGCTGCTCCACCGGAATAAGGCTGTCGCCGCGCACCAGCATGCGGCGTTCCTTCGCTAGATACAGCGGCACAATCGGAATCTTCTCCAGGTGGATGTAGTGCCAGATATCCAGTTCCGTCCAGTTCGATAGCGGGAAGACACGAATACTCTCGTTGGGTCCGATGCGCCCGTTGAAGAGGCTCCACAACTCGGGCCTTTGGTTCTTCGGATCCCACTGGCCCGCACTGTCGCGAAACGAGAAGATGCGTTCTTTCGCGCGCGATTTTTCTTCGTCGCGTCGCGCGCCTCCAAAAGCCGCGTCAAATCCGTGCGCGCGGAGTCCATCGAGAAGAGCCTGCGTCTTCAGCAGTCCGCAGCAACGCTGCGTCCCCAGGCGCACAGGGTTCGCGCCATCTGCCAGCGCTTCCTCGTTGCGCCACACGATCAGCTTCAGGCCCAGTTCGCTGGTATAGTTGTCACGAAATTCGAGCATCTCGCGAAACTTGTACCCGGTGTCGACATGCAGCAGCGGAAACGGAATCGGTGCGGGATGAAATGCCTTTTGCGCCAGCCTCAGCATCACCGAGGAGTCTTTGCCGATGGAATAGAGCATCACCGGCTTCTGAAACTCCGACGCCACTTCGCGGATGATGTGAATGCTCTCCGCCTCGAGCAGCTGGATGTGATTGAGTCGCTCCAACGGCAGTACCGGGCTGCTCAAAATCGCCGTCATCCAATCTCTCCGTTCATCTTGTGCAGAAAATAGAAAACCCGCGGCAGCAGATCTTCTGCAGCGCGGGCCTGGGGGGAATTTCGATGAGTTCTAAGGCTGGTTTACCCCACGGTCCGACGCGGCACGCAACAACACGCGCGACAAGCCGTCGGAGTGGAGCACAAACTCATGTTGTCTACTATATCGATTCAGTGGTTCAGGGTCAACCTCCAAAAAGGGCTGGCGGTTCGAGCAAGAAACCACTCCATTCGCCCGCTGCAATCGCCTAAACCAGCTTATCCACTGCACTTGCCAAGTCGAAGTCCTTTGCGGTCAAGCCGCCCGCGTCATGCGTCACCAGTGCGAGACGGACACGGTTGTAGCGGATGTCGATGTCCGGATGGTGGCCGGCGCCTTCGGCCAGCTCCCCAACTTTGTTCACAAACCCAAGTGCCGCGCGAAAATCCTTGAACGCAAAGGTCCGCGTCAATTCACCTGAAACGACTTTCCAGGCTGGAACGACCTTCAGATGTGCATCAACTTGTTGCTCGGAGAGTGGGGACATGATTCTTCTCCTCGAATTTCAATTCTATCCTTCCGGCATTCTGGAAGGCAGGCGGCAAGATCCCGTTTCCTACTAACAGCTGAAGGCTGGAAGCTAATAGCTGCCTTTACGCCTTGCCGATAACCTTGGCCAGCGTGGCGCCGATCTCCGCCGGCGAAACGACTACATGGATACCGGCAGCGGTCATGGCTTTCATCTTGTCGGCCGCTGTGCCCTGACCGCCGCTGATGATTGCACCCGCGTGGCCCATGCGACGCCCGGGCGGCGCAGTCTGGCCGGCGATGAATCCCACCACCGGCTTCTTCACGTGCTGCTTCACGAACTCGGCTGCAGCCTCTTCAGCCGAGCCGCCAATCTCGCCGATCATGATGATCGCTTCGGTTTCAGGATCGTCGTTCAGCAGGCGTAACGCATCGATGTGCGTGGTGCCGATAATCGGGTCGCCGCCGATACCAATTGCAGTCGATTGGCCGATGCCGCGTTGCGTCAACTGGTGCACCGCCTCATATGTCAGCGTGCCCGAGCGCGATACGATGCCCACCGAGCCTTCCTTATGAATCCGTCCCGGCATGATGCCGATCTTCGCCTTGCCCGGCGAAATGACGCCAGGACAATTGGGTCCGATCAGCCGCGATTTCGATGATTTGAGCTTGGCCCACACCTTCACCATGTCGAGCGTGGGAATGCCCTCGGTAATACAAACGATCAGCGGAATCCCCGCATCCTCGGCCTCGAGAATCGCATCCGCTGCAAACGGAGGCGGAACAAAAATCATCGTCGCGTTGGCGCCCGTCTTCTCCACAGCGTCCGCGACAGTATTAAACACCGGCCAACCTTCGTGCGTCGTGCCGCCCTTGCCCGGAGTTACACCGCCCACCACGTTCGTTCCATATTCGGCGCAGCCTTTCGCGTGAAAGGTGCCTTCTTTGCCAGTAAGCCCCTGGACGATAAGTCGAGTCTCCTTATTCACTAAAACGGCCATTCGAAACAGCTCCTAGCTTCTAGCTTCTAGCCTTTAGCTCCTAGAGATTGGATGAAGGCGCTAAGCATCTTGGAAATTTCAACGCAGAGCGCTTCTGCTTTTCGCAGCGTTGCTTCATCACTGATCTTCAATTGCCGGGCCACTAGAAGTTGCGTTTGTACTTCGTAAGTGGAACCTTGTGCGATTCCAAGAAACTGCCGAAATTCGCCGTCAGTCAACCGTCCCCTGCCCTCGGCGATATTGCTTGCCACCGAAACACTGGCCCGGCGCAATTGCGAGGTTTAACCATATATTTCGTCATTCGGAGTTGACTTGGTAAGGCCGTAAATACAAACCGTCATCTCCATGGCCCGTTGCCAAACGGTCAAATCCTCGAATGCTTGCGCCAAGTTACATCCCCGTTCCGATCACCGATTTGGCTCTTTGCCTTCAGCTGAAAGCTGGAAGCTAGGAGCTGGAAGCTGCTTTTACCACCAATTCCGCTGCTTCCTTCATCGTTGCTCCCACCTGAAAGTTCAAGCCCGAATCCTTGAGAATCTTGCGGCCTTCCTCGACGTTCGTTCCTTCAAGCCGCAACACGATGGGCACCGTCACCTTCAGATTTCGAGCCGCTGCCACAACGCCGGTAGCCAGCCGGTCTACACGCAAAATGCCGCCAAAAATATTGATGAAGATGGCCTTCACATTCGCGTCCGAAAGCAGAATCTCGAAGGCATGTTCAATCTGCTCCTGGGTCGCGCCGCCCCCAACGTCAAGGAAGTTGGCGGGACTGCCTCCTGCATATTGAATGATGTCCATCGTAGCCATCGCCAGCCCTGCCCCGTTGACCATGCAGGCAATCGAACCGTCAAGCTTGATGTAGTTCAGCGCGTACTTGCTGGCTTCCACTTCGAGCGGGTCTTCCTCGGCCACGTCACGCATCGACTTGATATCGGCGTGCCGAAAAAGCGCGTTGTCGTCGAACGTGATCTTCGCATCGAGTGCGAAGAGCTTGTCGTCCTTCGTCGTAATGAACGGGTTGATTTCGACGAGCGAAGCATCCGTCTCGATAAAAGCCCTGTAAAGACTCTGAAAAAAAGCCACTGCCTGGTTAATCTGAGCAGGCTTGAGGCCCAGCGCAAAGGCGAGCTTGCGTGCCTGCCACGCGCCAAAGCCCACTGCCGGATCGATCGCTTCTTTGAAAATGGCCTCGGGATTCTTCGCGGCCACCTCTTCAATCTCCATGCCGCCGGCCTGCGAGGCCATGAAGACCAACTCGCCCGTGGCGCGGTCAAGCACGATGCCGAGATAAAGCTCGCGATCAATGGCTGCGGTCTCTTCAATCAGCAACCGCTGCACCTTTTGCCCGTGCGGACCGGTCTGGTGAGTCACCAGTTGCATGCCGAGAATGTTCTTGACGTGCAGCTCGGCGTCTTCGCGGGTACGCGCTACCTTCACGCCGCCGCCCTTGCCGCGGCCTCCGGCATGAATCTGCGCCTTGACCACCACGCCGCTTGCGCCCTCGGCGAAAAGTTTGCGCGCCACTGCCGCTGCTTCTTCCGGCGTATTGGCCACTTCGCCCCTGGGCACGGCCACGCCATATTTCGCCAGGATTTCTTTTGCCTGATATTCGTGAATCTTCATTTTGGTTGGGACCGCCCATGTCCGCTGAGGTTGGTCTGGCCCGGTGGGCGCCAGATCTGCGCGACCGTGACAGCGGTAAACCCATCCTATCTTGCGCCATGAAGGCCCCGCAAACCACCGTGGGTGGTTTTACTCCTTGGAACGCAGCGGTGCCGGACAAAGCTACCATAGAAGAGATATGTCGGTCTTGAAGGAACATCTGAAGCTGCTGGCCGAAGACGGCGCGGCGTTGACGCGCGAACAGGCATCCGCCGTCCTCGACGAAATCCTGTCGGGCAACGTGCCGGAAGCTGAAACGGCCGCGCTCCTGGCCGTGCTCGCCACCCGTGGTGAACAGGCCCCGGAGTTGGCAGGCTTTGTTGAAACTATGCGCGCTCGCGCCACGCCCGTTCCTCTCACAGACCAAGAACGCAACGAACTGGTTGACACATGCGGCACCGGCGGAGGAGGCCCGCTTACCTTCAACATCTCCACCGGCGCTGCACTCGTGGCAGCGGCTGCAGGAGCCAAGGTGGCCAAGCATGGCAACCGCGCAATGACCTCGCTCTCCGGTTCGGCCGACGTTTTGGAGGCTCTTGGCGTGCCTATCTCCCTGCCGCCTGAGTTGGCCGCCGCGTGCCTTCGCGAGACCGGATTCATGTTCCTTTTCGCGCCTCTTTATCACCCGGCCATGAAAGCCGTGACGCCTCTGCGCCGCGCGCTCGGCTTCCGCACCATTTTTAACCTCTGCGGTCCGCTGACCAACCCGGCTGGAGCGCGCTCGCAGGTCATCGGAGTTCTCGCGCCAAGCCGCGTGCTCTTGGTAGGCCGCACCCTCGCGGCGCTCGGCGCAAAGCGCGCATTCGTTGTGCACGGAACCGATGGAATCGATGAATTGACCACCACCGGCGAATCGGTCGTTGCGCGTATCGAGGAATCGGAGACCGGCGGCGAGCCCACCCTTAAGGCCGCGCGCGTTACGCCGGAAATGGCGGGTCTGCCCCGCGCCACTCTGGACCAATTTGTTGGCGGCGATGTAGCCACCAATGTTTCTCTGCTCTATGACGTCCTCACCGGCATTCCCGGAGCGCGGCGTGACATTGTGCTGCTCAACGCGGCTGCGGCCCTGGTGGCTGCCGGACTGGCCGGCGATCTGAAAGAAGGCGTTGCGATGGGCGCCGAAGCCATTGACTCCGGCCAGGCAGCCGCCACCCTCGCCAAGCTCCGCCGCTTCGGCGAGAAGTATGCCACGCCGCAGTAGCCGCATAATCCATGACCAGGGTGCGACCCCCGGGCTGCAGGAACGTCTTGCTATTCAACCGCGTCCATTTCATGTGCCGGCATTCAAGCTGGCGAAGGAGCTTTTCATGATCACGATTCGGATTCTTGCAGCGTTCGCTGTGCTGGCCTTCGCTCTTTCCGCCGGTGCGCAGCAGGCCAGTCAGCCGGAGCTAAAAATCGATTCCGCCAATCGAACCCTCACGGTTACGGCCAATGAAAAGGTCGATGCAGAGCCAGATCTCGCCATTCTGCACATTGGCTTTGAAACCGAACCCACCGACGCCAAGTCCGCCTACGCCGAGGGCGCCCGCACCTCCAACGCCATCGTTGGCGCCATCAAGCAGGCTGGAATCCCGGAAAGTTCCATCCGCAGCGAATCGCAGTATCTCGAGCCCGACTACACGCCGAAGTCCCACAAGTTCAAGCTTGCACAACAATGGACGGTCCGCACGTCGCCCGAACACGCCGCCGAAATCCTCGATGTAGCCGTCAGCGCAGGCGCCAACAGCACCGGAGAGATCGACTGGACCGTCAAGGATGAGGCGGCCCTCGAAGAGCAGGCGCTCGACAAGGCCGCCGCGCGCGCCAAAGAGAATGCAGCGGTGCTCGCTAAAGGCATGGGAGTTCGGCTGGGCGCTCTGATTTATGTCAGCAACCAGCTTTCTGCGCCGGCACTTCCAAGGCCGATGGTCAGAGCTCTTGCCATGGCGCCAAACGCCGCGACGGCTCCGCCACTCGCCATCGAGCCGCATAAAGTCAGCCGCGAAGCCAGTGTTTATGCCGTATTCGCCATCGAATAGGGCCGATCTCCAGTGAGCGTAGAGCAGATTTGAAAGGGCACGGCTCCCCATGCTACGGAAAGAACTTTCGCAACCGGGCTTGGAGAAGGTCTTGTGACAGGGCACGACTTCAGTCGTGCCGCAGGTGCAGCAAAAGGAACGCCGGGCTTTTAGCCCCTGAGGGATGTCTTTCGGCTTCTTCACCCGGCAACAACCTTTTTCAGCAGCTCTTCAGCCGTGCCGTAAAAGGCGCATAAAGCCCGGGGCCTAATTATCCCTGAAGGGCTTCTACCACGCCACCAGGAGAAATGCACTAGCAGCGGACGATCACCCCAACTTCTCCAGCGTCAGGCGATCAGGCTCGCCGTCAAAGTACTTCTCGAGTGCGCCGCGAAAGACACCATCATCCCCGGCCGCTCGCGCAAACAACGTCATGGAAGACCGAAACTTCATGTCGTCGGGCCAGCCCAGAATCTCCTGAATCGAGCCGTCCTTTACCTGGTTCACCAGTTGCGTGCATTTCATCAGCCGCTGGCCGAGGACAGGATGACGAAGATAAGCCACAGCCTCATCGAGAGACCCGATGCCGTAATAGGCGGCCTGGGGGCTGTGGCCCAGCCCCTTCATTTGCGGAAAAATAAACCAAATCCAATGGCTTCTCTTGCGCCCTTCGCGCAACTCGGTAAGCACTTCGGAGTACACATCCGCCTGTGCATCGACAAATCGCTCGAGATTGAAGGGGTCTGGCAAGGCATCTTCCTCCGTCAGATAGCTCGGATGTGTCGATGCAGGCGAAACCAGCACCGACCTGCTCTTCCGGGATGAATCCTCCCGGTTTACCATTAAGATCATGCCGTTTCCAATCAAAATCTGCGCCATATGTGGAGAGGAGTTCGAGTTGAAGCCCGATAAACCGGGCTTCGCCAACCGTTGCCCTGCTTGCAGCGAGCCGGAAGAGACAGTTCCCGGCGCAAAGGGCACTTCCGGCGCTGTCGCTCCCAAAGCTGAGCGCGAATTAGACGCCGCACGGAAGCACGCGATCCGGGACCTCCTTTACCGCAAAGATAGCTGACTCGGTCATCGGTACAATCAAGGCTCGCCGCGCCAGATCGACAGAACAACTGAATCGTCGCGGTTCCATTGCGCATCTCTACGATAGTTGTTTGAACGACTATTATTCTTCCAGACCAGCGACAGACAGCACAAAGGAGACGCCATGGCACCCAACCCACACCGTCAGCCCTCCGTTTTTCTACCCCACGGCGGCGGCCCATGCTTCTTCATGGATTGGACCTGGGGGCCTCCCGATACTTGGAAGGCGACGCAGCAATCTCTCGAAGATTTTGCCGGCACCTTGCCTGAACAGCCCAAGGCACTGCTCGTCATCAGCGGTCACTGGGAGCAACCGGCCTTCACCGCAGGTTCCGGCGCCGCGCCGCAGCTCATCTTCGACTACTCCGGCTTCCCAGAACACACCTACCATCTAACATGGCCTGCTCCGGGCTCTCCCGAACTGGCATCCCGGGTGCAATCAATGCTTTCCAAGGCCGGGCTGCCAGCCTCTGTGGACCCCGCCCGCGGCTACGATCACGGCGTTTTTGTGCCGCTCAAAGTGGCTTTTCCCGATGCGCAGATTCCTGTCGTAACGTTGTCGCTGGCCGCTTCGCTAGACCCAGGTCTTCACCTTGCGGCGGGCCGTGCCCTGGCCCCGCTGCGCGACGAGGGCGCGTCATCGTCGGCAGCGGCATGAGCTTCCACAACCTGCGCGCCTACTTGCGGCCCGAGACACCACCCCGCGCTCGCGCATTCGATGAATGGCTAACCGGGGCGGTCGAGTCACCCGCACCCCGGCGCGATGCCCTGTTGGCTAATTGGCGCCAAGCACCCTTCGCAACTTTCGCCCATCCGCGCGAGGAGCACCTGATCCCCTTGATGGTCGCAGCCGGCGCCGGTGGCGAAGCACCCGGGAAACGCATCTTCACCGATGAGCCGATGGGCGCAGCCATCAGCGCCTATCGTTTCGACGGATAAAAATTTCAGCGCGCCGGCGGGCCCTATGCCAGCGCATGCAGCAGAATCCCAATCGCCGCGCCGACCACGATAAGCCACGTCGCATTGATACGGGTGGTCACGAGCAGCACGACACTCGTAAGCCCCAGCGCCCAGGTCCAACCATCAATCAGTGTGGCCCGTCCTAGCACGATCGCCACCTCAGCCATCAGCGCCACCGCGGCGGCATTCACGCCGTCGAGAAAAGCCGAGGCCAGTTTCGATTTGCGGATGCGGCCGGCCAGGGCTCCCACAGCAGCTGCCATAACAAACGACGGCAGAAAGATCGCCAACGTCGCCACTGCGGCTCCTGCGAATCCATGCAGCAGGTAGCCCAGAAATGTCGCCGTTGTAAACAATGGTCCCGGAGTTACCTGCCCCGCGGTGATGGCATCGAGCAGTTGCGCCTCCGTGATCCAATGCAGACGGTCGACGAGGTCGGCTTTCAGAAAAGCGAGCAGAACGTATCCCGAGCCAAAAACCACCACCCCCAATTTCAGAAACACAAGCAAGAGCGACCCCAGCCCGACCATTCCAGACACTCCAGCCGCTCCCAACGCGCCCGTCCCACCTCCCAAACCTGCGGGCAGGCACGCAAAACCAGGCGCCCTGCCGCGCTGGACAGGCCATGAAGTCACAAGCAAAGTAACCCCGCCCGCCGCGACCAGAACCGCAAACGGAGGAGCACCCCAAGCCACCGCCACAAAGCACGCCAGCCCAGCCAGTGCAAGACCCCATCCACGCAGAGCGAGCCGCCCCAACCGCCATACTGCCTGCACAACAATGGCCACCATCACCGGCTTGACCCCGTAAAGCAGCCCTTGCACCTGCGGCAGCCCGCCGTAGCGAACATAGGCCCAGGCCAAAGCCAGCACAGCCAGAGAAGCAGGCAGGATAAAGCAGATCCCAGCCACCGCGAGCCCCATCCAACCCGCACGCGTGTAGCCCAATGCCATGGCCACCTGCGTTGAACTCGGTCCGGGCAGCAGATTGCAACCGCCAACCAGGTCAAGGAAGCGTTCGCGGCTCAGCCATTCTCGTCGTTCCACGGCCTCGCGCTCCATCAGCGCAATGTGCGCCGCTGGTCCGCCAAAGGCCGTCACTCCCAGGCGCAGAAAGAAGCCGAAGAGTTCGCCGAGCTGGCTCCTGCGGTGCGGACCGTGCATGGAATCTTGCATGCTAAGGCGCTTACCGCAGCTTCCCGCGCCCAAATCTGAGACCGCCGTCGATGAGAATCGCCATGCAGCCAAGCAGCATGCACAAATCCGTGCGTGCTTCGTGTAAGAAGCTCAACAATCCGTAATGTGTTAGCTTGGGCGGCGCAAACCGTCCCAGTGGGTGGCCAAGCAAGATTGGCACTTTGGTCGTGATCAAGGCTGTAACAATCACGGCCAGCAGCAGCACAGCCGCGTCTCCAGCATAGAGATTCAAGGTCAGCGCCGCACCCGCGGCAATCTCAACCCCGCCAACGAAGGGCGCCAGCAAGTGAGGATAGGGAAAACCAATATGCGCGAAGCGTCCGGCTCCCGGCTCGCCGGGAAGCACAAACTTGAGAATTCCTTCCGTCAGGAACACCACGCCGACCATCACCCAAATGAAAATCATCGGAAGGTTCTTGCGCATCAACATCCTCCCTGTTGCTCGCTTGTCCTTAGTTCTCCAGATCGATTCTCAGCTCACTCTTTTTCGAGCAGCATTTCGATACGATCGGTCAGCTTTCCAGGTTCCGTCGCGGGTGCGAACCGGCCAACCACCTTACCCCTGCGATCCACCAGGAACTTCGTAAAATTCCACTTGATCCGTTTCGTCCCGAAGATACCCCGCTTGCCATCCTTCAGAAAGCGATAAAGAGGATGGGTGGATGAGCCATTCACTTCGATCTTCTCGAACATCGGAAAGCTGACGCCATAACTGCATTGGCAGAACGTGCCGATCTCCTGGGCCGATCCTGGCTCCTGCTTTCCAAACTGATTGCAGGGAAAGCCCAGCACAACCAACCCGCGATCCTTATATGTCAGGTAAAGCTGCTGCAGTCCTGCATATTGCGGAGTAAAGCCGCATTTGCTGGCCGTATTCACAATCAGAAGAACGCTCCCCCTGAATCGGTCCAGACAAACGGGCCGCCCATCCAAAAGCGGAGCAGAAATTGCATAGACGTTTTTGCTGGTCTCTTCCATTTGGCTCAAAAACCTCTAGGCAGAGAGGATGTCATGTCTGCCCGATCTGCGTCTAAGAAAAATGCGAATAAGCAGCTTGGGGATGCGGTGCTCTGCGAACCCGCCCCGGTCCGGTAGACTGGGAAAGGTCTCACAGAACCGGTCCCGGCGACAGGTCTTCGTCGATGGGGGCGGGCGCGTCATCGGCGACATGTCTGGTGTCGCAATGCATTGCGACCGAAATCCTGGGAACGGTTAGGTAGCAGGGCTCATGAACGGCTTCGGTTTGGGCGGGGTGGCCGCGGTCCAATATAATCGTTCTTTCCGCGTAGCAGTAACAGATTTTAAGCATTGAGGGTGTGCAAATTCTTCTCGTGAAGCCTAACCATGGACCGCACCAGTTTTTGTGCTCGCCGCAGGGCTCCAGCCCGGTGAAGATCAAGCACGCATCATTTTTCCATACCTTGCGGGTCGCAGCCCGTACCGCGTCTACCATGGCACGGCTCTCGCTTCTCCTGATCCTGGCCTTTTCCGCTGTGTCCACTTTGGCCCAGAGCTCGCAGACCATCGAACAGATTCGGGTCATCGGCAACCGCCGCATCCCCAAGGAAACCATCCTCGCCCGCCTTTTTACGCATCCGGGCGATACCTACGATCCGGTGTCCATCGAGCGCGACTTCAACTCGCTCTGGAACACCGGGTACTTCGAGGACCTGCGTATTGAGCGCGAAGATACAGAGAAGGGCATCATCCTGAATGTCTTCGTCCGCGAGAGACCCACCATTCGCGAGATCAACTACAAGGGCAACAACTCCATCAGCAACTCCGATATCCTTGACCGCTTCAAAAAAGAAAAAGTCGGCCTTTCCGTGGAAGGACAGTTCGATCCGACCACCATCAAGCGGGCCGAGAGCGTAATCCGCGCGATGCTGGCGGAGCACGGACACCAATTCGCCACCATCAAAACCGACGTCAAGACCATTCCTCCCGCCTCCGTTCAGGTCAACTTCAACATCAAGGAAGGCCCCACAGTCAAAGTTGGCGATATCCGCTTCACCGGCAATCAGCACTTGAGCGCTCTTTATCTGCGCCGGTCGATGAAGAACCTGAAGCCGATCGGAATTCCTTATTCGCTCATCTTTGAGAACCTGTTCGCCAAGACTTTCGACTCCTCCAAGCTGGAGGAAGATTCCGAGCGGGTCCGCCAGGCCTACCGTGACAAGGGATATGCCAACGCCGCGGTGGAGGAGCCCAAGACGCAGATTCGCGATGAAGGCGGACTGAACTGGTTTACCTTCCGTCCCCGACGTGGCAAACGCATCGACATTCTCATGCCGATCGAAGAAGGCGACCGTTATCGGCTGGGCGCCATCAACTTCACCGGCAACAAGGCGGTTACGAACGTAAAGGCCCTCCGCGCCACCTTCCCCGTGAAGGACGGTGACTTGTTCAACGCCACGGCCATCAACAAGGGCCTGGAGAACCTGAAGAAGGCTTACGGGCAGTTGGGCTACATCAACTTCGGTGCCATCCCCAAGCTCAGTTACGACGAACAGAAAAAGACCGTCTCGATGGATATCGACATCGACGAAGGCAAGCCGTTCTATGTCTCCCGCATCGAGTTCGAGGGCAATACCATCACCCGCGACCGCGTCATCCGCCGCGAGTTGCTCCTGGAGGAGGGACAGGTCTACAACTCCCAACTCTGGGAGTACAGTCTCCTGCGCCTCAACCAGTTGGAGTACTTTGATCCGCTCCGCGTCGATCAGGACTCGACGGCGCAGCAGAATCCAGAGGAAGGCACAGTAACCCTCCTGCTGAAAGTGAAGGAGAAGGGCAAGAATTCCATCGGCTTGAATGGCGGCGTCAGCGGCTTGTCGGGCGCATTCCTTGGCGTCAATTATCAGACCAACAACTTCCTCGGCCTGGGCGAGACTCTCAGTCTGCAAGGCAATCTGGGCAACGTGAGCCGCCAGTTTCTCTTCGGCTTCTCTCAGCCTTACGTGCGCAACAGGCCGCTCAACGTGGGCTTCCAGATCTTCAATAACAAGCAGGATTTCAACTCCGCCAAGAACTATCAGGCCACTACCGGAGCGTCGCCAAACCTGACCGCGGCGCAGCAATCCCTGACTCAGAATTACAACCAGGCCTCGACTGGCCTCAATTTCTCAGTGAGCTATCCGCTCCGGCGGCATGCTTTCCAGCGTCTCGGATTTACCTACTCGCTCAACAAATCCACCATTTCCGCGTTCAGCACCGCTTCGCAGACCTTCTTCCAGACCATCAGTTTCCGGTCCGGTATTCAAGGGTCCAACGCGTTGTCGGGAATCATCAGCAGTTCGGCCTCGTTTACCTACACCTACAACACCGTCAACAACCCGCTTCGTCCGCGTAGTGGCAAGGAATACTCGGCGGTCTTTCAAATTGCCGGACTTTACGGAAACCTGCGCTACTTTTCTCCGCTTGTGGCCTACAAGAGTTTCCGGTCCATGCACTACCTGACGCCATCGGCCAACGGCCGCAACGTTCTGGGTCTGCGGGCGCAGTTGGGATATGTGCAGGGCTTCGGCGGCGATGTCGCCCCGCCTCAAAACCGTTTCTACGCGGGCGGCGAGCAGGAATTGCGCGGCTTCGACGTCCGCGGCGCCACGCCCTACGGCTACGTCCCCAATCGCACCACCGTGCAGTTGACCAACCCGGATGGCAGTTGCGTTCCGCGCGATCCCACCAATCCCCAGTTGAATCAATGCATCCAGATTCCAATCCCGATCTACGGCATTGCCTCCATCGGCGGCGACACGCAGCTCACTACCAATGCGGAATACCGGATTCCGATCGCCGGCCCTGTCACTTTCTCGTTCTTCGATGATTTCGGCATCGATGCTGCAATCAACAAGGGACAACTCAAGCAGAGCCCTGAAGGCTTTGCTACCCTCACCGCGCCTCTCTATGGATGCCCTGTCTATAACAACGGCGCCTGCCAGGGCGGCATCCCCGGCTCCAAGGTCGGTTTCCTCAGGGACATCCGCCCCATCTCCGGCACCAATTTCGTCCCGCGCATGTCTCTCGGGGCAGAGCTTGGCGTCATCATGCCCGTCGTCAATGCTCCCTTCCGTATCTACTTTGCCTATAACCCGCTGCGCCTTTATGAGCGGCCTTATTGCAACGACTTGAACATCGGCGGAAAGGTGCAAAGCTGCTCGGCAGAACTGATCACTCGGGACATGTTCCCGCCTGGTGGGGCAGGCGACTACACTTATCAAGAGTCGATCCAGGCATACGGAGCGCAGAACCTCTTCCGCGAGCCTCGCAAAACTTTCCGCCTGACCGTCTCGACGACATTCTAGGCGCACTTGGATGAGCCGCTGCAACTCGCGGTCACCCTGAAGTTCAAAGCAAAAGGAGCCTTTCGTTCAAATGAAGAAATCCATTGTACTGGTTGCTGCACTGCTCTCCTGCCTGTCTATGGCCGCCGCAGCTCAAACACCTGCAGCCTCTGCTGCCGCCGCTCCGGCCGGTCCGGAGAAGGTCGCCGTCATTACTTTCCAGCAAGCCGTGACACAAACCAACGAATTCCAGCGCAACTACGCTGATCTCCAGACCAAGTTCAACCCCAAGCGCGAACACCTCAAGTCCCTCAACGATGAAATCGAGGCGCTGAAGAAGCAACTCCAGTCGCAAACCAGCACGCTTAACGATAGTGAACGTGCTAGCCGCGCCCGCAACATTGACGATAAGCAAAAACAGTTGCAGCGCGACGCCGAGGATGACCAGAACGATTTCAAGCAGGCGATGCAGGACACCTTCAACGGCGTGGCGAGCAAGGTTGGAGACGTCTTGATCTCCTATGCGCAAAGGCATGGTTATTCGCTGGTGCTCGATGGTGGTCAGGAACAGACCCCGGTGGTTCTCTTCGCGAGCCCTTCCACCGACATCACCAAAGAGATCATCGAGGCCTACAACCTGAAGTCGGGTGTGCCCGCTCCACCAGCGCAGCCTGCTGCCTATGCACCCAGACCTGCCCCAAAGGCGCCGGCGAGTCATTGACAGAGGAGCGGGGGTTTGACGCTCCCCCGCCGCACTCCTATAATTCCATCTAGTTCCTGCTGATGTCTCCGTCTGTGTCTTTTTTCGTCTCTCCGCAACATCCTTGGCGGAGTCTCCCAAGCCCGGCGACAGATGTTCGTCATGGGCGGGGAAAACCGGGTCCCTGAAGTGACGTGTTTGCGTTGCTGGGATGAAAATCCGGGATCCCTGGTGATAGGACTCTGTCGTTGGGGTGGAAACCAAGACCGTGATGTTGATCAGGAGGCACAGATTTGTTTGCGCCAAGGCGTGAACAGCGATCCAGGAATACCGAAGGAGTTTTTCACTCGAATGAAGCGCTTGTTTGCAGTTGCAATGATTCTGGCCTCGGGCCTCGCCCTGAACGCCGCCGCACAGGTTCCATCCGCTCCCGCCACGGCCTCTACTGCGGCCCCCGCCGGACCCGCCAAGATCGCCGTCATCGCTTTCCAGGTCGCCGTGGCTCAAACCAATGAAGGTCAGCGCAACTTTGCCGATCTCCAGAAAAAGTACGATCCCAAGCGCCAACAGCTTAAAACCCTGAGCGACGAGATCGACTCCCTGACCAAGCAACTGCAGGCGCAAGGCGAGAAGTTGAGCGAAGCCGAGCGCGCCAGCCGTGCCAAGACGATCGACGACAAGAAGAAGCAGTTGCAGCGCGATGCCGAAGACGCTCAGAACGATATGCAGGGCGAGATGCAAGAGGTTTACAACGCTCTGGCTTCCAAAGTGTATGACGTGCTGAACGACTATTCAAAGCAGCATGGTTTTACCGTTGTGCTTGATATTGCGCAGCAGCAGACTCCGGTGCTCTACGCCAGCGAATCCACCAACATCACCAAGGCCATCATCGACGCCTACAACCTGAAGTCGGGGGTGCCCGCTCCACCACCAGCGGCGCCTGAGGCTCCTGCTCCGGCCCCCAAAACTCCCGGATCTCACTAGACCGGGTTTTCACCTGTGCAAAGGCCTTGCCTGCCAAGGCCTTTGCACTTGGATTTTTCCACGCCGCACGCCTCCCGGGGATGGCTGCCGAAAAAAAGCGGTTTTGCTCCTGCCGTCTGTGGAAAAAACTGTGGATTGCTTCTACGACCTAATTGAAGATTTTCTTGAATTTCCACTTGCCAATCCGCTCACCATTCTGGTAGAAATGGCAACTCTTTGTTTATCTATAACAAGCGGACTCCCCGCCACACCTGCGCGGCAGGACGCCCGCGGCCAGTTGAATCCACGGGTGCGGCAAGCTTTCCACAGTTGGGCATGAACATACGATGACTGAAATGTGCGGCAAGTCACTAAATAGACGCTATTTCTGCTGATCTTCCCCTACTCGTAACACCGCCAGAAATGCCTCCTGCGGGATGTCCACTTTGCCGATCCTCTTCATCCGTTTCTTGCCTTCTTTTTGCTTCTCAAGAAGTTTGCGCTTGCGCGAAATGTCGCCGCCATAGCACTTGGCGAGCACGTTCTTGCGCAACGGACTCACTGTTTCGCGAGCTACAATCTTGGCCCCGATCGCAGCCTGAATGGCTACCTCGAACTGTTGTCGCGGAATCAGTTCTCGCATCTTTGAAACCAGCGCCTTGCCTCGTTCGTAAGCAAAGTCGCGATGCACGATGATCGACAGCGCATCCACCGGCTCACCGGAAACCAGAATATCCAGTTTCACCATCGGCGACTCCCACTCTCCGGCCAGTTGGTAATCCAGCGAAGCGTAGCCCCGCGAAATGGACTTGAGCCGATCGTAGAAGTCGAGAACGATTTCGTTCAGCGGTAATTCGTATGTGAGCAGCACGCGCGTGGATGTCACGTATTCGAAGTTGATCTGTTTCCCGCGCTTCTCCTCGACGAGTTTGAAAATGCCGCCGACATACTCCTCATTGGTGAGAATCTTGGCCGTGATCACCGGCTCGCGAATGCTGTCGATGTTGGTCGGCTCGGGCCAGCGCGATGGATTGTCTACCTCAACCACGCTGCCGTCGGTGAGCGTGATGTGGTAGCGCACGCCCGGAGCCGTCGTAATCAGGTCCAGTTCGTACTCACGCTCCAGCCGTTCTTGAATAATCTCCATGTGCAGGAGGCCGAGGAATCCGCAGCGAAATCCGAATCCCAGCGCCACCGAACTTTCCGGTTCAAAGAAGAAGGACGAATCATTGAGCCGCAATTTCTCCAGCGCATCGCGCAACAGCGTGTGTTCGTGCGAGTCCACGGTATAGAGACCCGAGAAGACCATCGGCTTGATATCTTCAAAGCCTGGTAATTGCACTGCCGCGGGCCGCGCATCCTCCGTCACCGTGTCGCCGATTTTGGTATCGGCAACGTTTTTGATTGTGGCCGCGAAGAACCCCACTTCCCCTGCCGATAGCTGCCCGATCTCCACCGGCTTGGGCATCAGCACGCCCATGGATTCGACTTCGAACGCCTTCCCGTTCGACATCAACCGAATCCGCTGCCCCTTGCGCATCGTCCCTTGCATCACGCGCACCAGCACAATCACACCGCGATATGCGTCGAACCACGAGTCGAAGATCAACGCTTGCAGCGGTGCTTCCGGGTCGCCCGTCGGAGGCGGCAGCCGGTGAACAATGGCCTCCAATACCTCCTCTACGCCCTGCCCTGTTTTGGCGCTCACGGGAATCGCATCGGTTGCGTCCAAACCCACAGCCTTCTCTATCGCCTCCTGCGTTCCCAGGATGTCGGCCGAAGGCAGATCGATCTTGTTGATCACCGGAATGATCTCAAGACCGTGATGAATCGCCAGGTAAGCATTTGCCAGCGTCTGCGCTTCGACGCCTTGGCTTGCGTCTACTACCAGTAGCGCTCCCTCGCACGATGAAAGAGAGCGTGAAACCTCGTAGCTGAAGTCCACATGCCCCGGCGTGTCAATCAGGTTCAACTGATAGGTATTGCCGTCTTTTGCCTTGTACATCATCCGCACGGCGTGAGCTTTGATCGTGATGCCGCGCTCGCGTTCCAGGTCCATGTCGTCCAGAATCTGCGCCTGCATCTCGCGACCCGTGACTGAACCCGTCAGTTCCAGCAGACGGTCGCTCAGTGTCGACTTTCCATGGTCGATATGGGCAATGATCGCGAAATTGCGTAGGAAACGTGATTCCATGAGTGGCAGGCAAGCGGAGGAAATGCGCTGTTCTTGCGCGTCCGCCGCAGCGGACCTCCATCGCATAGCTTATCATCGGCTAAGGGTCTTAGGTCTTCATTCGAATCTCGGTTGACCGATTGCGGCCGGTGGCTTCAATTTTTTTTTGATATTGCCCATGAGCAGAATTCAGTATCGATTTATTTGTTGCGCCGCTCTGGCCCTTTTGCTGGAAGGGTGCACCCCCTCTCAGCATGCAGGCGGCCCGCAGAACACTCCGCCACAGGTCACCGCTCCCGCATTGGCCGCTCCGCGGCAGGTCGCCACAGCAGCTACAAAATCCGCCACGCAGCAACAACAGCGTGTTCAATCTCTTATTGCGCAGGTTGAGAAGACTTACTCCGCCGGCAACGAAGACTATCGCAAGGGCCGGCTGGTCGAGGCCAAGGCTGAATTCGATCGCGCCGTCGATCTCATGCTCTCCAGTGGCATCGACATCAAGAGCGATCCGCAGCTGCAGGACGAGTTCGACCGCATTATTGACCAGGTGAATGCACTGGAGATGGAGGCGCTCAAGGAGGGCAATGGCTTTGCTCCCAAGGTAGAGCCCTCCCCGGCCGACGTAGCCAGCGACGTAACCTTCGCAGTCGATCCCAACATCGTGGCCAAAGCCAAGACCGAACTGGCCACCACCAAGTCCGACCTTCCCCTCATGGTCAACGACTATGTCGGCGCCTACATCAATTTCTTCGCCAACACCCAGCGCGGCCACAACACTCTCATGCATTCGTTTGAGCGTTCCGGCCGCTACAGGGCGATGATTCAGCGCATCATGGCGGAAGAAGGCGTGCCCCAGGATCTCATTTACCTGGCCGTAGCCGAGTCGGGCTTCCAGCCCCGCGCCATGAACCCGCGTTCCCGGGCCGGCGGCATGTGGCAGTTCATGCCGTATGGCGATTACGGTCTCACGCGCAACGGCTATCTGGACGAGCGCTTCGATCCTGAAAAATCGACCCGCGCTTACGCCCGCTACATGAAGTTTCTCTATGATCAGTTGGGCGACTGGTACCTGGCCATGGCCGCCTATGACTGGGGTGCGGGCAATGTGCAGCGTGCGGTCGAGAAGACCGGCTATGCCGACTTCTGGGAGCTTTACAAGCGCAACAACCTGCCCGGAGAAACCAAGAATTACGTACCGGAAATTCTCGCTGCCATCATCATCGCCAATCACCCCACTCAGTATGGCTTCGAAGACATCACCCTCGATAAACCGGTCATCACCGATACAGTCACCATCAACTATTCCGTGGATCTGCGTCTCGTGTCGGACCTGGTGGATGCGCCCATCGACGAATTAATGGCCTTGAACCCCAGCCTGCTGCGATTCACCACTCCCCCCGACACGTCGTTCGACCTGCATTTGCCCGCCGGATCGGCCACGCTCTTCGAGCAGCGCGTCGCCGCGATTCCGGAGCACAAGCGCGATGCCTGGCGCTATCACCGCATTGCCCCCGACGACACGCTGGCCTCGGTGGCTCGCTCCTTTCAGATTCCAGTTGCCGAACTGGCCGCCGCGAATCAGCTGGGCGAAAATGACAGCCTCAGCGGGGTTGAGGCGCTCGTGGTTCCGGTGGCCCCCGTCGCTGCGCCGTCGCGCGGGCTTCTTTACACCACCCGCAGGGGCGACACCCTGGTTTCCATCGCCGACCGCTTCGGCGTCTCCCTCAGCCAATTGCGGCGCTGGAACAGCCTCTCCGGCACTCGGGTCGCGCCGGGCCGCAGGCTCCGTGTCGCCGAGCCCGCCCACATTGTCCGAACCAGCACCAGGAAACATCGCGGTTCTTCCGCGAATTCCTCGTTGCCCGATCCCCCGCCCTCCCCAGCAAAGAAGGCATCCACGTTGAGAAAGACGCGGTCAACGAAGTCTGTGAGCAATCGCGCCGGAACAAACTCGCGCGCGCGAAAGCACAGCGCCCATCGAAACTCTTCAGCACGTGCACAAAAATAGGCGCGACCCTTTGCACATGCTGTCTTTTGATAGCTTTTGCATGCGAGCTGTTGCTACAATAGCTGCGCAAGCGGAGAAAAAATCTCCGCGTAGCAAAGATGCAAATACCCGAGATGTGCAGCGGCGAGCCGCTGGAGGCATTGGGATGGAAGAAGTGTTCAGGATGTACGCAATGAATGACGGCAACCACGATGCGGAGCCGGCAGAATTGAACTCCGATCACGAACAAGACTTTGACGAGGACGACGAGGTCGAAACCTCCGGCATTCTCACCTCTTCTGACGACGATGAGGGAGCCGCCGAGGAAACCATCATCATCATCGCCGAAGAGCCCGCATCCAAGCCGGCCGCGAAAAAGGCCGCAAAGAAGTCTCCCGCCAAGAAAGCTGCCAAAAAAGCTCCGGCAAAGAAAGCCGCGGCCAAAAAGACTCCAGCAAAGAAGGCGGCCGCCAAGAAAGCTGCAGTCAAGAAGGCAGCCCCGAAAAAGGTTGTGGCCAGGAAGGCCGCAAAGAGATCCGCCGCAAAGAAGTCTGGCGCAAAAGGCGGAAAGGTCGCAGCCAAAAAGGCAGTGGCTGGCAAACGCGTCAGCAAACCCACAAAACGAGGTAAAAAGTTGGCCGTTAAGAAAGCAGCAAAGAAGGCGCCCGCCAAGAAGGCAGTTGCGAAGAAAGCTCCTGCAAAGAAGGCGGCAAAGAAGGCAGTTGCGAAGAAGAAGGCCCCTGCAAAGAAGACTGCCAAGAAGAAGTAACCCGGCAATACGAACCCAAGGCAAGCAAAAAAGCCCGGCATCGCGCCGGGCTTTTTTGCGTCTGGACTTGGTCTCTTCCGTCACATCGCCGTGGCTCCCTTCACAATCTGCGACAGGTGCCAGCGCTGGTGGCTGACGTAATCCTCAATCAGAAACCGCAACGTCACCGGCGCATCGTCTCCGACCACGCACCTTGCCTCCAGTCGTCCTTCCGGAACGCAGTCCACCACGGCAGCGAGAATCTCGTGCTCCGCCTTCCACCAGCCGAGCAGGATATCCCACGACTGGCTGGCATACCCGTGTGCGGCCACCCAGGCTTCCTGTGCGTATTTCGGGCCGGCATACTCGCCGTCAATGGCGCCCCGCACAAATCGCTGGCGGTTATTGGCGGCTGAGTCAAGCAAATGTCCGACGATCTCTTTGCGCGTCCATCCGCCCTTGCGCCAGGGAACATCCGCAAGTGCCTGTGGGACGGCCAACAGGGAACTGTGAATCGCATTGAGTTCCCCGCGAAACTGCTTGGCGATCTCTAATGGCATTCGGCCTCGCCTCCATTTCCGCGCCGGCACACACCAATGAGGCCCGGTTGCCAGGGCCTCATTTTTACATCTCTCTCTCGTGAATTACTTCTTCACTTCGGCCAGCGCCGCCAACACCTCTTCGGAATGATGCGAGGGATCGACCTTCGTCCACTCCTTCACAATCTTTCCGTCAGGACTGATCAGAAAGGTGTTGCGGTTGGCAATGGTCATCGGCCCGAAGTGCCCCAGCGACCCGTACTCGTCCACCACCTTGTGATCCGGGTCGGCCAGCAGGTGGAAAGTCAATCCGTCCTTTGTGCAGAACTGCTTGTGACTGTCGACCGTGTCGACGCTCACGCCCAGCACCACGGCATTGTCCGCTTCAAACTTGGGCAGGTCGCGCTGGAAGTTGTGGGCCTCAATCGTGCAGCCCGTGGTCATGTCTTTGGGATAGAAGTAGAGAACCACCCACTTGCCGCGGAAGCTGTCTAGCGAAATCGGAGCACCCGTCTGAGAGGGTAGGGTAAACGTGGGCGCAGCCTGCCCCACCGTGGGCATCGTCTCGTTGTCCGCGTGGACTGTGAAGAATGAAACGACCGCAAGCACCAATGCCGCGGCAAAAACAAAGGAAACTGCTTTTTTCATAGGGACCTCCGGTTGATAGGACGGGGAATTGGCGGGGTAAGGCTCAGGTTAATGTCCCGCAATCAGTATCCACGCGGAACGGCAACAATGGCAATCCCCGCCTCCGCGGCGCGTTTCAGCAGCGCCTCGCGGTCAAACAGCAGCGTACGCCCCGCCTCGACCGACAGGCAACTAGCGCCTGCCATGATCATCGTCTCCACCGTACCCATCCCAATCACAGGCACATCGAATCGCATATCCTGGTTCGGCTTCGCCACCTTCACCACCGTCAGCCGCCGCTCCAATGTGGATGCAGGCGAACCATCGCCGTCCTCCATCGTCCGCATCAACGCTCCTGCGCGCTCAATGGCTGCGTCCGTCCCTTCCATGGCCTCGACCGCCACGCAGGCCTGCGCCGCCACCACCACCGTCTGCCCAATATCAAATCCCGCCACAGCCCGCACCACGCCCAGTCCGTATTCGATGTTCTTGCGCTCTTCCTCGTCGGGTCCGCGCCCGCCCGGCACAGCCTCCGTGAGCACACCCTCTTGGGCCAGCAGGGGCTCCAGAAACGCCGTGGAACTGATCAGTTCAATCCCCTCGTCGCCCAGCACCTTGGCCACCGCGCCCAGCAGCATGTCGGTATTCCTCGTCCGCAGGTTCAGCAGCAGCTTAGCCAGCCGCCAGTCCGGTCGGATGCTCGAGAAAATCTGCTTGTGCTTCACCTGCCCCGCCATCACGGCCATCGCGATGCCATCCTTCTGAAAGACTTCGATCAGCCGAGACAACTCGCCCAGGGAAAGCCAGTGCACCGTGATGTGCTCATCGCACGCCGCACGGTGATTGATTTCCGGATCCGTTTCTTCCCGGATCGCCGCCACCGTCACCGCGAACCCCTGCGCCCGCGCCGCATCCAGCAGCAAAAACGGAAACCGCCCGTTGCCGGCAATCAGGCCAAGTTTCATACGCGTCTTCTCCCAGAGGGAGAAACGAAAATAGCCCAGGGTGCAGTCCGCAAAGCGGACGAAACCCTGGGAAAACAAGCACAAATCCTCCCGTCCCGGAGGGCCGGTCGAACTATCCCGCTCGCAGTTCCCATAAAATAGGGGCTCACCATGTCACATACCTATTGTTGTGCACTGTTTCACTGCGTCTTCTCGACCAAAGAGCGCCGAAGAACCGTTGCGCCGAAAAATCAATCCCGGTTATGGGCCTATATGGGCGGAATTGCACGGGAGCACGGGATGAAGGCCCTCGCGGTCGGCGGCACGGAAGACCACGTCCACCTGCTCCTGTTTCTTCCTTCGTCTATGCCGATTGCCAACGCGATGCGGGAAATCAAAAGCGCATCTTCGCGCTGGATGCACCAAACCTGCGATTTGCCGGAGTTTGAATGGCAGGAGGGGTACGGGGCGTTCTCCATCGGATGGTCCCAAATAGACAGTACCGTGAATTACATTGCGCGCCAGGAAGAGCATCATCGAAGGCGCGATTTTCAGCCGGAATTCATCGCGTTTCTTAAGAAGCACCACGTTGAATACGATCCTCGCTATGTGTGGGGGTGACTTTCGGGCGGCCCTACGGGACGCACCCGTTGCATCCTGCGCGCAATCCCAGGGCTCCGTCCGCCGTTGCGGACTCCACCCTGGGCTATTTTCGGCATCTCCCTCCGGGAGAGAGGGCGAAGAAGCTCGGACCTGCATAGGCCTGGTCAGACTGATAACCCCGCGCTTGCTATGCGCTTTCAAAACACTCCCAGTGAAATCCCCCACGATCATCGTCCAAGTACAAATACACACCCTGTTCAATCCGGGTGACGGCGCCTGAGTCCTCCGGCTTCAACCTCGCTTGTTCAAATGAGGGCCAGCTCCATCCGAAGGCGTGCTCGTCAGGCAAAAATCTTACTTGATCCCCGATCTTGAATGGGTTCGGCATTCTCCTCCACCCATTTACTTGATCACTCCGCGCTGGCTGCGCTCGATGAAAGCCGCCACAATGGCCGCGTCTTCGCCCTCAAGCTGGCGAATCTGCTCTACCGCCTGCGACGTGTTCAGCTTGGCCGCCAGCAGCAACCGAAAGGCTTTCTGCAGAGTCTGAAGCCGCTCCGGCGTAAACCCGCGCCGCGCCAGGCCGACCTTATTAATCCCGAACGCCTTGTTCTCGCGCCGCGACGAGGTCAGCGAGAACGGCAGCACGTCCTGCGTAACAATCGTTCCCCCGCCAATAAAGGCGTACTGCCCCACCGTGCAATGCTGGTGCACGGGGCAGAAGGCGCCGACACTCGCATAGTCTTCGATCATCACATGGCCGGCCAGAGTGGCGCAGTTGGCCAGGATGCAATGGCTGCCCACCAGGCTGTCATGCCCAATGTGGACATAGGCCATGAGCAGGTTGTGCGACCCGATCCGCGTCAATCCGCCCCCTCCAGTCGTCCCGCGGCTGATGGTCACGCTCTCGCGAATCGTATTGTCGTCGCCAATCTCTGTCTGGGTCGGCTCGCCTTTGTACTTCAGGTCCTGCGGCGGCACGCCAATGGCGCAGAAAGGGTAAAACGTGTTCCGCGCGCCGATGCGCAGGCGACCGTCAAGCACAACATGAGAAATCAGGTTGCAATCTTCGCCCAGCACCACCTCCGGCCCGATGGTCGAAAAGGGGCCCACCGTGCAGGAGTCCGGCACCACCGCACCTTGCGCGATGACTGCGCTGGAATGGACGCTCACTCCGCCTCCGCCGCAGGAGGCTCATCCCCATGAGCACGCCGCTCGCGCGCCCGCGTCACCACCTGTCAGGTCAGCGTAGCCTCGCAGGCCAGCTTTCCATCCACCATCGCCCTGCCATGGATGCGACCCGCGCGCGTTCGGAACGACAGCACGTCCACCTCGATGCGCAACTGGTCGCCTGGAGTCACCGGCCGCCGGAACTTCGCCCGCTCAATCCCCGTAAACACCACCACCTTTTCGCTGCGGTCGGGCATCTCGGCCATCATGATAATGCCGCCGGCCTGCGCCATCGCCTCTACCACCAGCACGCCGGGCATGATGGGATAGCCGGGAAAGTGCCCTTGAAAAAACGGTTCGTTGATGGTCACATTCTTGATCGCCACCAGGCGCTTTGTGGGCTCGAATTCGACAATTCTGTCGATCAGCAAAAATGGGTAGCGATGAGGAAGAAATTCCAGGATCTCCTGGATGTCGAACGTCATTCTCTGGCTCCAGAAAGCGTACGGGCATACTGCATTGCGCTCGTCAGGATTATAGCGAACGCAATGCGCCGACCGCTCCAGCCGCCTGTTCGGGGGACTTCATTTTTTCGGTCCGCACGTCTCAAAAAGGAGGGACCCGCAGCCTTCTTCAGGCCAATCTACTTCTTGATCCGCCGCTCCGCCGCATCCGGGTTCCAGAAGTCCTCCGGCAGTTGCCGGTTGTATTCCGCATGATCCAGGTAATATTGCCGGACCATGTCATCGTTTCTGAACCGCGTAATGCTGAACGCTGTAGGCAGTCCATCGATCATGTGGTAGTCGTCATACTCCTCCGCGTCCACGTTCTTGTCATGGAACTCCGGATCGCGCCACTCAAAGCTTCGCTTCAGCGGCAAGTGAGTCTGAACATCCATCTGAATCGTGACCGCTTCATTCTGCGCAGAAATCAGCGTTACCTGCTCCGCCAAGTGCCGCTCCGCCATGTGCTGCCCTTCATAGACAAGAATCGTCTTCGGGTCCTTGAGCCACACCTTGATCGCCGTCTCAATGGAGTGGTCGCGCCGTCGCAGAAAGTCGTTCAGGTCCTTCTCGGGAATGGCCTTCTTACCCCGGTAAGTCACTTCCCAGCCTTCCCGGCCCAGGTAAAACTCCACCACGTCGCGGTGTTTCGTCAATTCCACGCGGTCGCGTTCCGGCCACGCGTGAAACTCCCACAAATCCTCCGTGCCCAGGTCCGGCTGCCCGTGAAAAAAAGCGGCTACGTGCCCCTTAAACATCTCGTTCTTCATGTTCAGCCACGCCGGTCCGCCCATGGCCGTCACCATGGCATCCAGAGCCGCCCGCGCCTTCTGCGCGTTTTGTGCCGCGGCATCTTCGGCTGTTTGAGTCAGCGTGGGTCGCGGTACAGCCAGCACAACGGCCGCCAGCATCACCGCCAAAACTCTCCGCATCAACTTTTCTCCATCGAATTTCTATCCCGCCAGTACCGCGCCGCCGTTCACGTTCAGCACCTCGCCGCTGATGAAGCCCGCCAGCGGCGTGCATAGAAACAGCACCGGCCCCGCAATCTCTCGCGCCGTTGCCACGCGGCCCACTGGAATGCCCGCCGAAATCCGCGGTCCCAGTTTGGGATCACCCAGCGTCGCCGCCGACATATCCGTAGCCACCCAGCCCGGTGCCACGCAATTCACTCGAATCCCCCTCGGCGCCAGTTCGCTCGAAAGGCTCTTTGTGAGACTGATCAGCGCTCCTTTGGTCACGGCATAGTCGGCGTGGTTCGCCTCGCCGCGCTGCCCCGCAGTCGAGCTAATCAGCACAATATGCCCGGCTGATCCCTCGCTTCCCGTCGGAGGCGGCCCTTGCAACTCCATCTGCGTGATCGCCGCCTGCACCAGGCCAAATACCGAGTCCAGATTCACTCCCATCGTGTGCCGCCACTGCTCTTCCGTCATCAGTTCGATCGGCACATCCTCCGCCGGCCATACGCCGTGATTGGCCACCAGCACGTCCAGTCGCCCAAACACTTTGACCGTTGCAGCAACCAGCAACCGGCCGTCTGCCGCTGAGCTGAGGTCCTGCTCCAGCGCAACACAGTGCGAAGGTCCCCCGCACTGCGCCATCACCGCATGCGCCATTTCGCGTGCCTGCCGATAGCTGAAAACGACTCGCGCCCCCGCCTCGCAAAACAAACGTACCGTCTCCGCACCGATACCCCGCGAGCCACCGGTGATCAGCGCAACCTTGCCGTCCAAACGCAGTGAAACACCAGCCATAGCTTCAACCTAAAGCATTCTCTAAGGGGATGTCGAGCCAACTGCCAACGCAACTTGGGCGCAGCTCGTTATCGCGGGTACACGCTATTTCTCGATCGAAAGCAGCCCTTTGTCCACCAGCGTCGGAGGCCTTCTCAGCTTCGTCGCTTGCTCAAACGCATAGGCCCAGCCCAGCAGATCGCCATCCCGCCAGCGCCGTGCGGAAATCTCCAGCCCGAATGGCAGTCCATTCGGATAGAACCCCGCCGGCACCACAACGGCCGGAACGCCGATCATGTTCACCCAACTCGTATCGCTGTGCGGCCCCGTACTCACCACGCCATCCTGCGGCATAGTCTCGTCTACAGGTGGCATCTGAATTGCCGGATACACGTACCCATCCAGGTGCATCCGATCCAGTGTCTCGTTGTACAGATCAAGCACCTGTTTGCGCGGCGTCAGCACCTCCGTCGCAGCTTGCGGATTATCCTCAAACCTCACCTGCGTCACGGGCCGAGAATCGTGCGTATCCGGTTCCCCGCCCCCAATAATTGTCGCTGACAACGGAGATCCAACCGCCTTCTCATATTCCTCAGGCGAGTGATACTGCGGCGGACCATAGTGCGCAAGAAAACTCTCAGTCCCTTCGCGAATGAAAGCCAACGTGCTCACGCGAGACGCAGTCTCTGCGAAACTCTCCGGCAAAATCGAATCGTCAAACACCACCGTCGCCCCTGCCGATTCCAGAGCTTTGATTGCCTTCATGAATGCGGCCCGCGTCTCCGGCTGCAATCGAATCCTTGCCCTCTCGCGTTCGGCGGCCACCTGGCTTGCATTCTCCGCTGCCGGGATGCCCTGAAACGGAATGCCCGCGCCCTCCACAATGAAAGCCGGCACACCGAATCGCTTCCCCTTCAGCGCATCGCGATTCAAATACTGCGTGTAAGGTCCCGCTTGCGCCTTTTCTGCCGAGCCTTTCGTTGCGGAATCCATCGGATCCTCGCCCGCCATCACCGTCAACGCAATCGCTGCGTCGGTCACATCGCGCGCAATCGGTCCGGTATTGTCCAGCAGCCAGTCCAGCGGTGCGATGCCCGCAATGCTCACCAGCCCGCGCGTCGGGAACGCGCCTACGACCGCACTGGTCGCAGCCGGCATCCGGATCGAATTGCCAGTATCCGTTCCGTTGCCCAGCAATGCCATGTTCGCTGTCACCGCCGTGACCGTGCCGCCCGACGAGCCTCCGGGGCTGAACCGCACATCGTATGCATTGCCCGTGCGCCCGTATGCGCTGCTCCGGTTCGTATCACTGGCCGCAAAATCCGGCATATTGGTCTTGCCCAGAATCACGGCGCCGGCCGCACGCAGCTTCACCACAATCGTTGCATCGCGCGGCGCAATCAGCTCGTGTCCTGGTATCGTGTAACCCACCCACCCATCGCTCGTCACCAGCCCCTGCACGCTGGTGTTCTCCTTAATCACAATGGGAATGCCCCACATCGCCCCGCGCCGGAAACCGTCTCCGCCTGCCTTGGCCTCCGCATCCTCGCGTGCAGCGGTCGCGAGCGCTCCCCGGGCATCAAGATTCTCAATTGCCCCATACACGCCGTTGTACCTGTGAATCCGCGCAATATACCAGTCCACGACCTCGGTCACGGTGTACTTGCGTTCGCGATACAGTCGCTCCAGTTTCGGAATCGTGACCTCCATCAGGTCATGGTCCATCGCAGCTATGGGTTGCCGCCCCGCGGCCGGAGCAGCTTTCATCTGTGCAGGAAGCGGGCATAAGAACCCAAGGGAAAGCCATGCGATAGCCGATACGGCCACCATCCGGGTCGTGATCATGAGGGACGTTGCGCTCCTTAGCGAGGTCCCGCGCCATCGCACGAACACCTCGTGCGAAACATACCAGACCTTCGAGGACCTCTGCGAGTTAGTGCTGAATCTCAGATGGCCCGCAACATCCGCGCCGGCAAAAAGATGATCGCGCTCACCAGTTCCAGCACACCACCCACAGCGATGCCAACTAGTCGGAAAGGCAGCAGCACCAGCCACACCAATGGATACAGCACAAGCGCCATCAGCGCCAGCGGCCAGCACAACACCAGCAAAATGCAGAAAAGAAGGAATTTCATCATAACCCAAACACCTCGCCGCTCCAACCTGCGGTCGCAATGACTCATTGAGTGGTACGCATCTCCTGCCAAAGGGGTTCCCGCCTTGCCTCGGCCCAAGACTCTCCCGGGTGCTGCCTGCCAACGCTTCAATTCTAAAACCGAAAAACAAGAACCCTCATCCTCGTTTGGCTTTGGCCCCATCTCCCTTCGTCCGCTCCTTCAGCACTTTCTTCCGTTCCCGAATCGCCCTCGCCCGCTCCTTCTCCGGCATCGCCAGCACGGCCTTGGTCCGTTTTGGCAGTTTCTCGAAGATCAGCGAATGAGCCCGCCGAAGCTCATCCTCAACTTCGCGTGCCCGCAGCGCATTCCAATGCTCCACCGTGACCCACCCCGCCTTCGCAAGGTAAGGCGAAGCGATAATCCCCTCCTGCTCCAGCAACTCGTGAAACCGCTCGGCCCCGCAGTGAAACCACAGCACTCCGGTGCCCGACCCATCCAGGTCCGTCATCGCGAACATCTTGCCGCCAATATCACGGTCGCCCACCCAGTAAACCAGGTGGTGCCCCCAGTTAACGGTCTCGGTCACATTCGGCAGCGCCAGGCAGATCGCCCGTATCCGCTCGTTATCCATGCCCCAAAGTATGCCGCATCCTTTTCAAAAAATCACAAATTTGTACTTGACGTCATACACTGTATATACTACAGTATGTGAAGTACAGTGTACGAGGCACAGCATGACCCTCAACGACAACATCTTCGAGAACCTCCGCCTGGAACTCCGCCGTGGCTGCCTCACCCTTGCCGTGCTGGTTCAACTTCGCAAGGAGCACTACGGCTATACCCTGCGCAAGGATCTTGCCGAACACGGGTTGGTCATCGACGAAAGCACCCTCTATCCCCTTCTGCGCCGACTTGAAACACAAGGCCTTCTGGTCAGCGAATGGCGCGAGGAAGAAAAACGCAACAAGCGCTTCTACCGGCTTTCCAGTGACGGAGAGCAAATGCTGGGCCAGTTGCTTCAGGAGTGGCAGGCCATCAACGCATCCATCAATCGAATTCTGTAACCACGTCAGGAAAACGCCATGGACCTTCTCGATCGTTATCTCCAAGCCGTCAAAAAGTTCCTGCCGTCGCGGCGGCAGGACGACATCATCGCCGAACTCCGCGCCAACATGGAATCGCAGCTCGAGGACAAGGAATCCGAGCTCGGTCGACCTCTGACTACCGGCGAGTTCGAAGACTGGCTCCGGCAGATGGGTTCGCCGATGCTGGTGGCCGCGCGCTATCAGCCGCAGCAATACCTGATTGGCCCTGCCATCTTCCCCATCTACTGGTACGTCATGCGCCTGGCGTTGCTCTGGGCAACCGT
>OBLU010000542.1_pt1 | contig 35555 bp, 17 predicted proteins | sample 1518681 | NCBI WGS metagenome assembly OBLU01 (sample SAMEA3539304, study PRJEB22396) | soil metagenome | biome: tundra; feature: field; material: soil | place: USA | collected 2010-05 | depth 0.15 m
CGGTTTTCGCGGCCCGGAGCGACGCGGTAGTTCTTCTCGACCATCGGAATCAGATCGGTGAACATCATCTCGGTAAAGGTGGTGCTGGTCAGCCCCCGCATTCCTCCGGGACGGGCTGCCGCCGCGCCTGCGGGTCCTCCACCAGCCGGAGGTCCACCGGCGGGCGGGCCGCCCCCGGGACGAGGAGCGCTTCCGATGCCGACTCCCGGTACTCCGGGCGCGCCCATCTGGGCTGAGCGCGCTTGCGGAACAGCCTGGGTGAGCACGCCACGCGCGTTGTAAATCGATCCGTCCTCGCCCGGCTTCACCGCGTTGAGGTTGTCCATCACGATGATCATGGGCTTGGCCTTGCCCGCGGCGATCAGGTTGTCCATGATCTGATCCACATGGCCCTGGAAGGTCCAGCCGATCTCGTTCTCGCCCCAGCCGTGGAGGAGATATAGCACCGGGTAACGCATCTTTGTGTTGGTGTCGTACCCGGGGGGCGTGTAGATCATTGCGCGCCGCCAGTTCTGGGTCACCGTGGAGAAGTACCACTCGTCGCGCACCAGGCCGTGGGGCACGTCCTTGTGGCTATAGAAATCGGCATCCGATGCCGGAATTTCGATGGCGCTGCTCCATGACCCGCCGCCGAAGTAGGTGCCGGTCGCCGGATCGGAGACGGTCGCGCCGTCGATCTGCAGCAAGTAGTAGTGGAATCCTTCGACAAGCGGAGTAGTGGTCGCATACCACAGCCCGTCCGCCTGCTTCGCCAAGTCAAAGCCAGAGCCGACGCGGACCTTAACCTTCTGGGCGTCGGGCGCATCCACACGGAAGATGGCACGATGGTCGGGGAAGACGCAGGGGTACGGAGCTCCGGGAATATTCAGCGACGATGGTTTGCAGTCGGCGGGCGGTTGCGCGCAGCAGATTCCTGAAGCCAGAAGGGCCAGGACGGACACGATTCTTTTCACTTTGAATCTCCTTTATCAAGCACGCAGGCAATCGCCCCGGGCGTATCAATATATTTCGGCATGCGAAATATTCGTCGCCAGCAATTTACATATCTCGACGGACGAGTGTCAATACCCAAGCCAAACGGTAGCGGGCTACTCTGAAATTCAAAGTAGCCCGCTACCAGCCCGACCATCCCATCCATCACCGGAGCACCCGCCTTGGGATCAGGTCAGGATGATCTTGCGAGCTTCTCCTTCGGGATCGTCAACCATGCGGCATTGGTTATCCCAGACCATCGTCTTGTTGGTTTCAGGATCGGTTGGCGCCCATGCCACGCCCGGAACGCTTGGCTTTCCGGTTGCGGCAAAGGTCGCCCATGCGGAAGCCATCTTCGTCGCCAGTGCCTGGGCCTCGGGTGTATTGCCTGTCCCCTGCTCGCAGCGCTTGGTGTTGTCGAAGCAGAATTGAAGCTCGGCCGTGTGCCACGCGCCGGGCAGGCCGTCGAGGATGGGGGTCTGCCAGGTGAAGTAATACGCATAGGCGGGTGCGGCCTTGAGCTCGTGCTTCATCTTGGCCATCTTCACAACATTGTTGCGCATGGAGAGGCCGTTCAGCCCGCCGGCGCCGCCGCACATGTAGGACAAAGTCTGGATCTTCTTGTTCGGATATGACTTCTTCAGCGTGGCGATGATGGCAGTCGCCTTCTCGTCGCCATAGGCCCTCGCCAGGCCTGCATGCCACTCTTCTTCCGTCGGGTGGGAGGCCATGCGATTGCCTTCTTCGGAGACCGAGCCGACGAGCATGGGCACATCCTTGGATATCTCTGGAGCGGCGTCGAAGAAGGAGCGCATGTTGATCACCTTGCCATCGACGGACGGTCCCCAACCAGCGCGCGGTGTGCCTGGCGCCCCGGGTCCGGGCGCCCCAGGTCCCCGCGGATTCACTTTGGCGACGGCTGCGTTGCCGGCGGCATTGAGCTTGGCCCACTCCATCTTCTGCAGTGATCCGATGTCGTTCGGCGCGAGTCCGAGGTCCTTCATCAACTGCCGGGAGACTTCCCTTTGCTGCTCCCGGGTGGGAATGTTGCCGCCGCCGCCCGATTGGGCCGAGGCGCGATGGATGAGGCCGGCAGCCGAGGGCATGCCCATCAGCGTCGTCACCTTGGATCCGCCGCCGGATTGGCCGTAGATCATCACCCGATCGGGATCGCCGCCGAAGTTCTCGATGTTCTCGTGAACCCAGCGAAGCGCAGCCACCAGATCCGTCATGCCAACGTTGACGGAGTCTTCATAGGCCGAGCCGCCGATCTCGGAGACATCGAGGAAACCAAGGATATTGAGGCGGTGATTGACCGAAATCTGCACCACATCGTGGTGCCGCGCCATCTGTGCGCCCTCGTGCGAGGGCAACTCGTACGAACTGCCGAAGGTGAACCCGCCCCCGTGAATGTAAAACATCACGGGACGCTTGCCGGTCAGGCTCGGTGTCCAGATGTTCAGCTTGAGCATGTCCTCACTCTGCCAGCCGTCGTCCCAATCCTGGATGAAGGTCTGCTCAGAGCCCGTCCAGGTGTGCAGGTTTTGCGGGCAGTTCGCCCCATACACCAGCGCTGGAAACTCGTCCGTCCATGGTTTGAGCGGCTGGGCGGCCAGCCAGCGGTTCTCGCCGGCTGTGGTCTGGCCGTAGGGAACGCCCTTGAATGTGAAAACACCGCCGTCGAGGAATCCGCGCACTTTGCCGTATTGCGTGTTGGCAATCGCCGAGCGGGGTGTCGAGCAGTTGCCAGGCTCCTGGTGCACCCCTGTCTTGATGCTGTCGGAAGCGAGTGCAGCACCACCCGACACAAGACTCACACCTGCCGTTGCCGAAAGAAACAGCGCCTCGCGGCGATTCAGAAGCTTTCCACTTCGATGATCGGATTTCACTTGCTTCTCCTTGGGTACATCCACTGTCTTTGTCCTACGGGCGGCTGGACTTAGTAGGGCCGTGCGGATTCTGTCTCCAGCTTCCAGTGGTCCGTGCGGAAGGGTCCGGCAGGCAGACCGGCCCCGTTGAACAACGTTGCCTCCGGGTTCGACTGCCAGGCGTAGCGCACTTCTTTGGGGTTCGGAACGTCGGGCGAGGAGACAATGACGGTATCGCCTTCGATCCGGGCATTCGCCCAGACGAACTTCTGATCGTCGCCGGCGATGGAGAACTCGCCCAGCTTGTCGCCGCCCTTCATGGCGAGGCCGCCGTCGGCGTGGGCAAACTTCAGCCGAATCTCTCCCTTGCGCCGCTCCACCTTAGCCAGAGTCGGCCCCTGGAAAACGATCTTCTTGTCGCCATAGTAGTTGGCCAAAGCGCAGCGGGCGATGCGGTCGCCGGCCGGCTCCTTGTCCGTCGGATGAATCGAGTTGGGGTCGCCGGTATCGATGGTTACGGCGAGGCAGGTGTTCGGAACGGTCTGGGCGACGACGGTCTGCGACTCCCGCAAGTCGGACCAGTCGTCGTCGGTGGGTGTGTCGACGTGGGGCTGGAAGGCCGGCAGTTGCACGACGATAAACGGGAAGTTGCCCTGCTGGAAGGTGTTGCGCCAGTCGCCGATCATGGCCGCCAGCACCTTGCGATACTGGTAGCCGCGGGGCGAGTTCTCCTCGCCCTGGTACCAGACGGCGCCGGCGATGGAGAGGGGCGCGATGGGCTGAATCATGCCGGTGTAAAGGACCGCGGGCATTTCAGGCCAGTTCTGATAGCGCAGCGGCATTGGCTGCGGCGGCCGGCCATCGACGCTTATCTTCGCATTCCAGGCGCCTGCGAGCGGGATGGTCTTGGCGCCGATCGTCATTTTCAGGTCCTCAGGTTTGCTCTCAAAGCCGCCCTCTGGGATGGACTTGAGCACCCGGATGGTGATGACGTTCTTGCCGGGATGCAGCATTCCGGGCCGGATGGAATAGCGTCTCGGGTTTTCGACCCAGGCGCTGCCGCCAATCTCCTGGCCATTGATGTAGACCGTGTCCATCTTCTCGATGACGCCTAGCTGGACGGAGTCGCGACCGAATCCTGGGCCGAACCCGGGACCACCGGCACTGCGCGGGCCTGCAGTCGCCGCCGAAGCAGGCGCTGGGGCCGCGTCCGCCTCGGACACGTCGAAGGTCTTGCGGAAGTAGACGAGTGCGGGAGTGTCGGGCACGCCGAGCTCGGCGAAGCCGCCCGGAATGGTGACCTGTTTCCAACTGGAGTCGTCGTAGTCCGGCGCGGCCCAGTGCTCTTTCTGGCCGATGTCGTACTCGTCATACCAGTGCATGACGAAGTTGCCGTACTCAGGGCCCTTGTTCTCGGCCACGATTCGGTTGTACTCGGTGATCAGCGGATCGAAGTCGTGCAGTGGCTGAAGGCCCGCTATGCTGGTCCAGGACTCGGCCGGCGTTCCGCCGACTGCGCTGATGATGAGGCCGATAGGAATGTGCGTCTCCTGCTGGACGCGGCGGGCGAAGTAGAACGCGACAGCGGCGACGCGGCCGGCGGTGTCGGGGGTGACGACGTTCCAGGAGCCGCTGACTGTGTCGGCCGGGTGATAGGGAGATCGCTGGCCGACCGTGAAGAAGCGAATCTGGGGAAGGTCCGCGGTTTTAGCGTCCTCAGCTCCGGTCTTCGCCTGGCGCAGGCCAAATTGCATATTGGACTGGCCGCTGCATAACCAAACATCACCGACCATAACGTTCTTCAGCGTCACGGTCTGTTTGCCGGTGACCGTCATCGTGTAGGGGCCTCCGGCGGCCGGCGGATCGATCTTCGCCTGCCAGCGGTGGTCGGCGCCCGCAATCGCGGTCGCGCTGTGCCCGGCGATCTCCACCTTCACCTGGTCCCCCGGATCGGACCATCCCCAGATCGCATCCGGCTTGTTGCGCTGCAGGACCATGTTGTCGGCGAAGACGGTGCTGACAAACGGCGGTGGTCCTGCTTGCTGATCCGCGCGCGGAGGCCGCTGCGCTGCGGCGACAACACTCATTGCCTGAAAAGCCCCTGTGAGCGTTACCAGGACCAAGAATCCCCTGAGTTTCATCGGTACCAACTCCTTTTTCTTTGTTTGCTGCCGTTCGCGTTGTCCAACACCTGCTGAGGAAGGGCCTCCACTACGGCTCACGTGGCAGCAGGGCATTGCCGACTCCGTCGTTCCATACTCGGCACTCAATCAGCGAGCGGGAATTGATACAGGTTGATAGTGAGGGGCGCGACGGTAAGCGACTTTGCCGCCGCCACGGAACTCTGCTTGATGTCCACTTGCGCTGGCTGGCCCACGTGATTGGAAGCGTCCGGGCTGGGGCCGGTCATCACCCACAGCGTGGCAGACCCGGTGGGGTGCATGCCGGCGACGTTCAGGTCAAAGGTCTGCTGCGAGTCGGTGGCATTGACCACCGAGAGCAGCAGAGACTTGCGGTCCGGGCTAAGCGCGGCCACCATGTCCAGCGGATAGGTGGGAGTGCCGGAGTTGACCGTGGGCTGATCGCCGCCGGGGAACTGGATGGGCGGCTGCGGAGAGTTTCCGGACACGGCAACGGGAATCGCGCCGACGAAGTGGTTGCTATAGAGCTTGAAGACCAGCCCCGTGGTGCTGAAGGTCGATCCCGTGCGGGTAATGTCCAGCATGGAGGCGCCGGTGGTGTGCGCGGCCATAGTGAGGAAGTCGGTGTGGCGCAGCATTTCGTTGAAGATCATGCCGTATTCCAAAGCACCGCCTAGGCTCGCGCCGCGACCGGCGCCACCGCCCGAGAAGGCATACTCATCAATGGACAGGAAGATGTGCTTGTCGAGCATCGCCGGGAAGCGCTGCTGGTAGCCCTCCCACTCCAGCGCTTTATTGAGGACTACATTGCCGGCCGAGCGCGCAGACTCCAGCAGCGTCTGGTCGGCTTTGACGTAGGCGTCATCGTCGCTGGCATCCGGTGCCAGCGTCTGGAGCTTCACCGCATCGAACCGGCGGCCGGGGTGGGAGTACCAGTGCTCGGCGATGCCGTCGAAGTTGCCCCATGTCTTCGAGAGGAAGTTGCCGGTCCAGTCCGCGGGCGATCCATAGAGCGGCTGCAGATTCCCCACGTCCTTGCGGTCGTCGCCGTGCAGCGCATCGTCCTGCAGCATGCGGCCGGATGCGATGAGAACGATGGACGGATCGACCTCGCGCATGGCCTTGGCGAACTCGTTGTGTTTCTGCATGAAGTACTTGGTATCCGTGCGCCCGATCTGCCAGGAGCCCCAGGGCTCGTTGCCGATGTTCCAGAACTTGATATGGTAGGGCTCAGGGTGTCCATTCTTTGCGCGCAGCGCACCCATGGGCGTGCTGGCGGAGCCGTTCATGTACTCGACCTGTTCGGCGGCGGAGTGCGAGTCGCCCAGCCCGGCGTTCACGCTGATGTATGCCTCCACGCCGATGAGCCTGCAGAAGTTCATGAACTCGTCCATGCCCAGATCGTTGGGCTGCATGGCGCCCCAGGCGTTGTCCCAGTCCGGCGGACGCTTATCCGGGTCGCCGATGGTGTGGTACCAGATGAGGTTGGAGGTGTAGTTGCCGCCGTAGCGCCAGAAGCCCATGTTGATCTGGCGGAAGAGGGCGATGACGTCGGGCCGGAAGCCGTCGACGTTGTCGGCCGGCATCATCGAAACCGCGCCGATGTGGAAGTCGCCCGAACCGGTCCCGGTGATCTCCAGGGCGGCGTCCGCCGTATCGGCGGGGGCGGAGAAGTTCAGCGGGAAGGTTTTATAAGCTCCGCTGACCGGTACCTTGATGACCTGGCGGTCGGAGTCGCCCGAGCCCCACACGAGCGCAACCGTGACATGCGCCCCGGAGGCGCCGCGCAGAACAATGCGGCCGGTGTATTTCTTGCCGTTCACCAGTTGGAGCCCGTCCTGGCGGATGCCGTGAGGCGTTGAAGCATCAACGGCGATGCGTGGGCTCTGATCGCCGACCAAGGGCTGCTGCTTGTCCATGGTCACAGCGTCATCGGGCCCCACCGGCCGCCACCTCCGCTGGGCCGCGGCGCGCGGTCCGCCGCCTCCGCCCTGCTGCGGACGAGGAGCGGGATCCGGTGCCGATGTGATCGGAAAATAGAATTTCCGGTCGTCGAGCATCTCCGCCCAGAGCGCCCGGTACATACTGTCGCGGATGTGCTCGGTGAACATGCCGTATTCGTACTTCGACACCGGGGGCATGGTCTTCTGGGTGTCGATATTGACGACGAGCCGGTCTGGGGTGGAGTTGACCTGCTGCGCCGCAGCAACAGATGCCAAGCAAAGCATAACGGCTGATGCAGCGATCGCTCTCATCCTTGTCTCCTGCTTTACATACCGCGATCCGGACATAATGTCGAGACTCGAATCAAATCTTCGAGGAATCAAATCGGATCGCCGCTAAAAGCGTCAACCATCGTGCCACAAGTGGAGCCTCTTTGGCTACTGGCGTCTCTGGGAATCTAAAATGTCTCGTAGGGCAGCCATACGATGGAGGACCGCCCTCATTTCAGATTGGGAAATATTCCTTGACAAAAATAAAATGGCCCGGCAGTCCTTCTTGGTTTTGAGTGACTGTGGTCTTTCTCTTGAGTCAATCGTGCGGCTTTCAAAGTACCCGAGTAGGCTCATTTGATGTAACCCTTTTCTCGGTAGTACTTCGCCGCGCCGGCCGCCAACGGAATGACTTTGCTATCGGCTACGGTCTTCGGGTCGAAATACCACGGCTCAAGTTGATCCTGGAACAACTCGCGGTGTTCATCCAGTGCCTTTGCAACTGCGTACGTAAACTCGTCCGGCGCATCGTCGCGAACATAGATGAAGTGATTCGGCCGCATCACTGTGGGAATAGGGCGATCTACGCCACGGAACAAGGCTAGTGGGATGGTGGCGCGGACAAAGCCGGGCTCGCGAGCGACCTGCTCAATAAGGGGGGCGTCGAAATCGAGAAAGACCAAGTCATTGAGCTGGCTGGCCTCGTACCACGATCGCTGTTCCGGTGTGTTCGCCAGAAGGCCCGTTCCGATGAAGACATCTGCCGAGGCTCGCTTCTCCCGCGTCACATGGCCGGGTCCGGTTCCTATGGGCGGCATGACGCCACCGCCCTTGGCCTTGAGGTCATTCACGTCGATGCCGTAGTACTTGAAGATCTCGTCGTTCCCTCCGACGATCCAAGTGGGCTGCTTGCGATCTTTGATCTGGCTGAGGCTGGTAATACCGGAATTCTTGCTCGCCGCAGCGAGCATATACGTCGTGGTTCTTATCACTGCAACGACCCGGTAATTGCGGCGCTGCTTGCCGTCCTTGGCGTAGGGTCCGGTACCGTTCCACGCGTCGAGCAGGTTGACTTCACTAGTGGCACTGATGTCGGGAACGGCGTCCGGCGGTGGTTCAATGTACTCAGCCCCACCACCCGTCTCTGCATCTTCCGGCATCACAGGCCTGGTCTTGTCCGCCATCTCGCGCGGACCATAGTTCGACCAGCAAACCCAGCAGATGGTGGTGCGGTAACCGTAGTAGCTGAGCGCGTCCGCGGTGACTTTTGCCAGAATGCCCCACGGACAGGCCTTGCAGGCCCCGGCAAATACCGGCTTCTTCGCCGCGATACCCAACGACGCAGTCGGCTTGTCCACCGGATTCGGCTGCCGAACCTGTCCGGAAAGCAGCGAAACAGTTAAAACCATAAAGACGAACTGAACCGACGACCGAATTACGATACGCATATGCTTCTCCTCGGAACTATCGGACTTTCACCTTCGGCTCTAATCCCAGATACCCTGGATGCACGCGCCGCGGGCGAGCTTGCACGTTATTCCAGATGGCTATTGAAAAAGTTCGCCAACGCCACCATTGCTTCATGGGATTCGGGCAAGTCGGGGTTCTCCCAGAAGAAATGCCACATACCTTCAAAGATGTTGAGATCTGCCTCGATGCCCGCGTTGCGCAGCTTGCGATGCAGAAGCACCGTCTGGCTCAAGCACATGTCGCGCGTGCCGGAAAGCAGAAATGCGGGCGGGTAGCCTTTGGGGATGTCGCCATCGAGTGCCGTGGCTGGTGGCTCGTCCGGTTCTCGCGCAGCTGGCTGCCGAAAGGGCGGATTCCCCGAGGGAAAAGCAGAGGATAGCGCTGCATCCAAACCGTTGAGCGTATAGCGCGAGTCACCGCGATTCCCCCCACCCGAGCAGGTGTTCAACCCCACGGCACCTGGCAGGGGCAGCTTCAACGTCGGAAGCCAGAGGATCGTAGTTTGAGCGAGAGTGCATCCACCTGAGGCGCCGAACATCCCGATGCTCTTTGGCTTGTAGGTCTTCAGCAACTCGCGATATACGGCGACGATGTCCTCATTGCCGGGGATCGACGGCCCCCCACCGCGATAATTGACCTTGATGACTTTCAACTGGCCGAGGCTGGCGACGGCGATCGCCTCCGCGTCCATCTCAAATTCCATGACCACTCTGTTGCGATTTTTCGCAGGCATCCCCTTGGAGGAATAGATGGTCACGCCCACACCGCCAATCTTGCCGCTCTCCTCTACCACCGGATACGCTTTGAGCGCAGCCGCCTTGCTCCAGCCCGGAACCCGCGCCGCGGAAGGTTGAGTGCTTCGCGCGGAAGCCAGACCGCCGCGCGCGGCTGAGTTCTGCGCATGCTGCAACATCAGCTCCGTATACGCACTTCTGGCTTCGGGGCTGGATAGTGCTGGTGCCGGAACGGTGCGGGGACCGAAGTGCAAAGTGCCGTCCGGGTCCACCACCATCTGGGGTATGGTCGGCGCATCTACCAGGGAAGCTGGGTCACCTTTCTGTTCCGCGCTTTGACTCTGCGCGGCAACCATGCGGTAGGCCATGAATGCTGTCAACAGCAGCATAGTAGAACTGTGAGCCAGCGGCCATTTCATGAATTCTTCCTCCTGGAACTCTTGAAGGTCTCGGGCGTGCTGCTTGAGGCGCTCTGCCAAGTTAGCGAAAGTTCGACCCGGCACGAACGGTCCCGCCTGGTATCCCCAAGTCTCCGAACTGTACCCTGCCTGTCATCTCGCGGGCAAGCGCAGCAAGCCTGTCTATAACGCGATCGTATGGCAAGATACTCGCGTAGCCGAGACAGCGGCTGACTTCGCCACCCGAAGCGGACAGGACTGCTACCGTGCGAAGACCGGCCTCCCGCTGAGCACCTATTTCAGCGGCTTGAAGATCCGCTGGATTCTGAACGAGGTCTCCGGCGTTCGGAAGGCCGCTGAAAACGGCGATCTGCTCTTCGGCAATATCGATACGTACATCATTTGGAATCTCACTGGCGGAATCAATGGAGGCGTACACGTCACCGACGTGACCAACGCCAGCCGCACGCAACTGATGAATTTGGATAGCCTTGATTGGGATGAAAAGATCCTGCGGGATTTTGACATTCCTCGAGTGATCCTGCCGCACATCGCCTCCAGCGCCGAGATCTATGGCTACGCTGTTCTCGACCCGGTTCGCGATGTCCCAATTGCTGGCGACCTCGGCGATCAACAGGCCGCCCTTTTCGGCCAGGCATGCTTCAATCCAGGTGAGGCAAAGAATACGTACGGAACCGGCTGTTTTATGCTGATGAACACTGGCGAGAAGAAGGTTCCGTCAACCTGTGGACTATTAACTACACTGGGGTACAAGATCGGCGACCAGCCGGCCGTGTTTGCGCTGGAAGGCTCGGTAGCGATCACCGGCGCGCTTGTCCAATGGATCCGCGATAACCTCAACCTCATCCAGACTAGTTCCGATATCGAAACGCTGGCGCTATCGGTAAACGACAATGGTGGCGTCTACTTCGTGCCCGCGTTTTCGGGCTTATACGCACCCTACTGGAAGGACAACGCCCGCGGCGTCATCGCCGGTCTTACGCGTTATGTCAATAAGGGACACATTGCCCGGGCGGTGCTCGAGGCCACTGCCTTTCAGGTCCGCGAAATCGTTGATGCCATGCAATGTGATGCGGGCATCGTGCTCGACAATCTGCGCGTCGATGGTGGCATGGTGGGCAATCAACTCTTGATGCAATTCCAGGCAGACATTCTGGGCAAGCCCGTTGTGCGCCCCATGGTTCGAGAAACCACCGCGCTGGGCGCCGCCTACGCAGCGGGCCTCGCCGTCGGCTTCTTCAGGGATACCAGCGAACTTGTGAGGAATTGGGTAGAGGATCACCGATGGAAGAGCACGATGGAAGAGGCAGAACGTGAACGCATCTTTCGTTATTGCAAAAAAGCGGTGACTCGTACCTTCGATTGGATCGAGTAAGCAATTGAATTGCGATAGCCAGCGTCATCTATCTCTCCCGTTCCGTATCTCCGGAACACCTTGAAGTGTCTCGAGAATGTTCGAGTGAAATTGATGTCGAGGAAGCAATCGTGTCTTCGAAAGAAACGAGGACGCGAAGGACGGGGCCCCTTCACAAAGTAGATTTCGGCGAGTCAGAGATAGACATCTTGAACCCTCTCTCCTTTGGGCAGGATTAGTGAACAGCGATGGAAATCTGCGTGCCCGTGTAGACTGCGCTGGCGGAAACAACCGGTGAGAGTGGCACGGGTGAAGGATGTCCCGGCTCCACCAGAACGATTCGCAAATGATCCTCGCTCGGCATGCCTGGGTACTGGCCTTTGCGATCCCCAATCGTAAGTACGTGGGTGCGATCGTTCCAGTGCAACGGAATCTCCGCGGAAGCGCCTTTCTCATACGCAAAGGTGAGGCCGTCATCGCGATACAGCGTGAAGTCTGCATCGGCACCGCTATAAATGTACAAAGTCAGTGGATCTTCTGGCTTCTCCGCTACATATTGCAGTTCAGGTCCAATTGGCAGAATGGACCCGGCACGAACAAATATCGGAATCGCGTCGAAGGGCGCGGGAGCCGTGGCTTCACCGCCGGCAACGATATTCCCCGTCCAGAAGTCGTACCACTTCGCACTAGGCGGTAGGTAGACGCGCCGTTCGCGCGCCTTGTAGGTTGTGATCGGCGCCACCAGCAGCGCTGGGCCAAACAGATACTCGTCTGTGAGTTTCCTCGCCTTCGCGTCGTCCGCAAAATCCATGACCAACGGACGCATCAGTGTCGCATCGTGCTTCGTCACCGCGCCGGCGAGCGAATAGATGTAGGGCAACATGCGGTAACGCAATTGATCAAACTTCAACTCTGCCTGGTAAGCAGGAGAGCTTTCGTCGCCCAGAGTCCACATCTCGCGGGGACGCAACTCTCCATGCACCCGCAGCAGCGGCGTGAAGGTGCTCAGTTCGAACCATCGAACATTCAACTCGCGCCACTCCTCCGCATCTTCGGGTTTCATCTGCTCGGCGGCAAAGCGGCGTTGCATCGTGTAGCCTCCAGTATCCATGGTCCAGTAAGGCAGCCCGGAGATACTCATCCCTAGCGCGGCGGGGATCTGCTTTGCCAGCGCCGTCCAGGTGGAGGTGATATCGCCCGACCAGGTAACGGTCGAATAGCGCTGCTGACCTGCATAGCCCGACCGCGTGAGAATAAAGACGCGCTGGTTGGGGGTGTCCGGGTGCGCGATGGATTCTGATGCTCGCTGGCCGCTGTAGACGCCGTCACTGTTCATTAGCGCGTAACCATTCAGCACCTCTGCTCCACTACCCATCGCGGTGGTGGCCAGATGTCCGCGCTGCGCTGTGAGCGTCGGCGGCGAAGGAAGAAGATCGGGCTCACTTGCGTCCATCCACCAAGCATCCACTCCCTTGCGAAAAAGCGCGGTATCAATCTGCGACCAAAACAACTTGCGCGCTTCTGCATTGAACGCATCATAGAAGCTGTAGGGATAGCCGATCCAATCCAGCAGGTGCTCATCGAGATTCGGCTTATAGAGGAAACCTCGCTCCATCATCTCCTTGCCATTCGCGGTGTCGGGATTGAATTTCCCCCACACCGAGATCATCAGATGCGCATGCTGGTCGTGAATCTGGCGGATCCATCCATCAGGATCAGGAAAGCGAACAGGATCGAACGCATGCGAGCCCCACGAATCCGGGGACCAATACTGCCAATCCTGAACGATGGCGTCGAAGGGGATCTTCCTGCGACGGAATTCATTGACTACATCAAGGCTCTGTTGAGCCGTCTCATAGCGCTGGCGCGATTGCCATAGCCCGAAAGCCCAGTTCGGCAGCATCGTGGCTTTGCCTGTCAACGTACGGAATCTGGCGATCACATCGTCGACGCGCGGTCCATAGAGGAAGTAGTAATCCACACCGCTGCCAGCCTCCGACCACAACGATGTGTCATCGTTTGCGGCGGGCGTCTTCCACTCAAAGTGCATGGTGGACTGCTGTTCGGCATCTGTCTCCACCGCCGCGGCGTAGCGTTTGCCGGCTTCCATGGGTAGCTGCACCTGGTCGTATTCGGTCAGCCAGTTCTGCCGCCAGTGGTCGATGACCAACTTCCCATCCAGCCAAACTTTGATTCCACCGTTCGAGTATGTGCGGAACTGATAGGTTCCCGTCACCGGGGCGTCGACAAAACCCTCCCAACGCAGGTTGGGTAAAGTCTGTTTAGCACCCGGTGGAATTTCGATTGCCGGAATCGATGAGGGGAACAGCAACTCCTTCGAGCCAACCTCATGCAGAGAAAGTCCGCCCGGCGTGCCCTCACGATTCAGGAGCACGGTTGCGGGCACCCGCTCAAATGGACGCAGATCGCCAAAGCGGGTGAAAGAGAGGTTGTCCCAGAAAATCCCGTAACCGCTACTTGACACTAACAGGGGTACGACAACATTCGTATTGCGTTGCCAGAGATCCAGGTCGTAACCCTTGATATCAATCGTCCCAAGTTGTTGCTGGCCCAAACCATACAGCGATTCGTTCTGGTTGGCCAACCACACCTGCGCAACGTGCTGCTCCGGGTGTCCATCCTCCGTCGCTCCTTCGATCGACCGACCGTTTTGCTTCTCGGCCAGCACCTGGCGGCCGTTAATATCCAGGAAGCGCACCCGCGCCGTGTGCTTGTCGATCTCAACTCGAAGTTTACTCGTAGCGAGCGTAGCCACATCGGCTGTCTCATTCAGGCTCCACGCAACTCGATCGCCTGCAAACGGGACGATGGCTGGCGAGCTCTGCGGAAGAGAAGACAGGTTCTTGGCGAAGGAGACGCGGATGAGTGCGCTGCTCAGCACACGCACACGCAGGGTGCCTGTACTGATCTGCAACTGCACTCCGTCGGCCTCACGCGTTATGGTCTGCGCCAACAGTCCTTCGGTTGAAGTCAATGCCACGGCAACCGCCGCGACCCTCGCCCATCGTCGAACCCACACAATCATGTTTCTGCTCCTAGCCTTGTCACACGACGGCTTATGCTTCAGCGCGCGTGGCCGGTGAATTGCAAAGCGCCTTTTGACTTAACGGATTTACTGAAGCAGATCTGCCTCTTGTGGACCCAGAATCAGTGACCCGTCGTACTCGCGATTCGTAAGAATCCCTTTCTTCTGGCCCACAATGAGGACCTTCTTCTGCTGGCCAGTTGTATTTACGTAGAGCGTTCGGCCCTCGATGACCCTGGCGTATACGCCTTCAGGAGTCTGAGGGCCCACCTCGATGCCTATCCCTTTTGTATAGATGGTTCAGAACGGAATCGAGCGCTGACGCCTTTGACTCTGTTGCCAGGTAAATCGCTTTTCCTTTGCCAAACTGGTTCACCGTGACAGCAGGAGACTGGTCTGCCGTGTTCGTGAATCGCGCAAGGATCGCGGCGGTTGAAGGCTCGAGCACCTCGTAATAATGCGCGCCTGTATCGATCGCTTTGCCATCAAGTTCGAATCTCAATGCCGGCTCAACTCGATAGAACGCATTGGTCTTCAGTCCAAAAACATCATTCAAACGGCCTGGCAGTGGCGTATCAAACCATTGTCCATGCTCGTCCACTTTGGCCGAGAAAGCTGTCATCAAGACAGTGCCACCACTGCTCACATATTCCCGAATAGCCTTTGCACTTGCGACGTCCATTACATAATCAGCCGGCACGATAACCAGCTTATAAGGCGAAAGGCTGTCGTGCCCGATGTTGATGATCGCGGTGTCGAGGTTTGCTCGAAACAGAGGCTCGAAGGCGCCTTGTACCTGCTCAGTGTAGGAGGGCTTGAAGTATTGAAGCGTCGTATTGGAGGGGCCATTCGGGTGCGAATCAATGAAGGAATCAAAGGAATAGGCAATGGCAACCTCAGGATGCGTATATCGCGGGAAGCCAAGCTTCGAAAGCTGTTTGAATTCGGACGCAATGCGGGCGAACTCGTCTACCTTCCATGAGGGAGTGCCGTCATGGTCGACGAGTCCGAAAAGCGCTTGTTCCTCCCCGCCCGCATGACTGTTGAAGGTCCATGCAAGAGTTCCCTGTCCACCGATCATCAGTCCCAGATAAGCATACATGCGGCTCCGTCCTGGCGTTCCGTAGTACCCTCCCCCACCCGCGGTGAATTCATTGAACCAGATAGGTGTTGCCAAATCGCCCTTGGTCATGAGCGCGCCAAACGCCCCACTGATCGGGTCGCCAGGATAGAAGCCTTCCGCTCCGTAAGAGACGTATGATTTGTAGGTGCTGAGATAGTCAAACCCCTTCCTCGACGCGGTGTCCCAAAGGTTCGAGATCGAAGGGACGTCAGGCATATTGCGGCGGCGGATCGCATCGAGTTCCTGCAGTCGGGCGATCGTAACGGCGGACCAGTAGCGGTGAAGATCCAAATACCGTTCGGAAGGGCCCGGTCCGTCGGCGCGTGGTAAGTCGACGTCCTCGAAGCTGTTCAACCGACGAGACCATCTCTGCGTTGCCCACGCTTTATTCAGGTTGTCGATAGTCCCGTACCTCGTCCTCAGCCATGCAATGAAGCGCTGCCGGTCAGCTTCGGCATACGACATGAAGCCGTTTCCTATTTCGTTGTCATATCCGATGGCAATCACCGCCGGATGATGTGCATAGCGTTTCGTCAGCGCATCGGCAAGTAGTCCTGCTTCGCGCACGTAATCCGGATCGCTGATGTCATCCATGTAGCGTTCCGCAGGAGCCAGACGCGTACCGTTTTCGCTGACGATGTCGACGCCCGGATAGGCACGATGCAGCCAGATGGGTGCGGGCAAGCCGGGAATGTCCAAGATTACGCCGATGCCATTGGCCTGCATCTTATCCATGATTCTGTCGAACCATTCAAAGTTGAATTTGCCCTTTGAGGGTTCGAACGAATCCCAGGAAAGATCTCCCATGCGCACGACATTGAATCCGGCATGCTTCATGATCGCAATATCACGATCGATCTGCTCGGGCGAGCGATCAATGGGCTGATAGCAGGCGCCCACCAAGAGTTGCCCGTGACCAGGCCAATTGGGGTGCAGGGAATCATCCTGAGCTCCTGAAAACAGGCTCAGAGAGAATAGGAAGATTAAGCAGATTAGCAACCGATTCAATGTAGTAATCCAACTTTCTCGAAGACAGGCCAATCGGATTTCTTCCACCTCATCAAGGCAGCGCACCAAAGAACGGCACCAAACCATGATCTCTCATCTATGTCTGAAACAGACCAGCCGCGACGACAGGGCTTCATGCCAAAATCACAGAGGTAGTTACTTGTCTTGGTTGCCTCGCTCCGTGCGCTCCAGCTTTACAAGCACAATGTCGTTGCTGTTCATTGGTATGGTGATCTCGACTGTCCCATCAGGGCGGCTCTCCACCGGTTGATCCATCTCCGGCAGGTCCCGCGTGAGATCGGTCAGACGTGCTATGTCTGCTTTAGTCAGGGTTTTGGGAGATCCCATTTCAATATAAGCGGTATAGGCATCATTCGCGTGGAACCCTGTCCGATGAAGCTCAAGATGGTACGAGGCGCCAGGCACCAGATGCTTCACGTGCAACTGAATGGGCTCCGCCAGATGCGCAGGAATCACTTTCGTGTAAAAGGATCGATTGCTCACCTTCTGGTCTGGTTGTTCGAAGTCCCAGATCAAAGCAGTGACATCACCGTTTTTTGTGGCAAGCATTGCTTGTGGATCGCGTGTCGGGATGTCGTCTCCCTGAAGTTCATGAAGGTATTTGTATGCGAAGAACGCGGGCTTGCGTATGCCCTCGGGGTTCAGAAGTCCAAATCCTCCTTCAAACGGGGCTGTAGGAGGTCCCGGCTCTTCGAACAGGTCGGTATATGTCCAGTAGCTCATTCCTTGCACTTTTCCTTGGCAGGCCTTGAGCTTGTCGAGGATGTATGGCGCACTGATATAGGAATCGTGAATGGAATCACGCGGTGTGTAACTCGTGCTCCACTCAGAGAAATACAGCGGAAGCTCAGGAAATGGCGAGGCCAAGATTTGCTCGCGGACACGGCGCACGTCCCCGACGATTGCGTCTGGAGATGGAGAGAGCTTCGTATCGCTTTTTCCGTCTTCATCGAGAAAGCCGCCGTCAACCCCGTAGGTGTGTGTTGTCACGAAATCAACACCGGCACCGCTCTGCTTGACGTGCGCCAGAAATTCGGGAACCCATGCCGCCCCAGCAGTCGCAGGGCCGCCGACACGCAAGGTGGGATCAATGGATTTGATCGCCCTTGCGGTTATGTCATAGAGTTCGAAGTACGCTTTCTGATCTCCGCCCTCCCAAAAGCCGGAAAGGTTGGGCTCATTCCAGACCTCGAAATACCATGTGCGTACCTCGTCCTTTCCGTAGCGCTCCTCGATATGTTGGATAAATGCATTCACCAGGTCGTGCCAGCCTGCGGGGTTGGGGTGTGACGTGTTGCCATTCCAATAGAAGATGCTGTTCTTGGAAGTGGCAAGCGCCTTTGGCGTGAAACCCAGTTCAACAAACGGCTTAATATGACGGGTCAGCAAATCATCATACAGTTGGTCGATTTTTGACCAGTTATAAACGGTTTTTCCGTTCTCGATACGCACCGTCCCCAACACGTCATGAAAGATTGAGTGGAATCGCACATAGCGAAACCCGAGTTCGTCCGCAACGAGTTTGAGCTGTGCCTGGCTATCGTCGCGAATCAGTGTGCCTGGATAATCGGAACCGACCGACAAATCGAAGAAATGATCGATCGAACCGGCCGCATTACCGATATTCACGTTGATGCGGCGAGGTGCGACCTGTTGGGGTTGAGCCGTAACCACTAACACAGTAGGGCCAAGGACAAAAGCTAATAATAGCCGCACAGCTGCGCTTGACATGGATATTGCATCTCCCCAAAAAAGGTGGCCTACGAATTGATCGGATACTGCAGCCGTGAACTATGAATACGCTGGCCGTGTTAATTGGCGCCGGTGCCGCAAATGATTACCCTTCCGCCTCCCACGGTCTCGAACGTACGCATACCTCCGCACACTGGACCGATTCCGCGCCCTTAATGAGCAGTCGTACTATATTCATGTGCCGCCGCCGTCCGTGGAGCGGCACAATCCCCAGGCGCCCCGATTGTCCAATCGAGAAAGAACGTGGCGGACGAGTTGTGCCTGCGGGCTGATTCCCGTCGAAGCCGACCAGCCCTCTCCGCCCTCCTTGGGGTACCAGACTGACGATATGTCCCCGGTTGCCCAGACTACCTTCATGCTCGAAATGTTCCTTAGGCCGCCATATACCGCGTTGTCGCGAGTTGCGGAAGCAACTCGCGCCGCCGTCCCGTTCCACCAGGTTCGGGATGGCTAGTCTACCTCCCAGGAGGCACGGAGGAGGCTCTCAATATTAAGTTGAAAGAGCGGCCGCCCTGGGGCGGCCGCTCAATACGGTTAGAAGTTGTACCTTAGCGTCATTTCAAGGACACGACGGCCGAACTTCTCGTTCGGTACGCCATAGTTCCAGGTGCCGCCATTGGCAGAGCCCGTAGTTGCCAAAGTGCCCGCCGAGTAATTAAGGCCGAGGTTTTGGCTGTTGCCCTGATCGAACGAAGTCAGCGCATGGTTGAGGAAGTTCGTTGCCGAGAACTTGATTTGCACGTTCTGGTTCTCGGTGATCTTGATCGTCCGAGACGATGACAGATCGCTGCTGAAATAGGCGGGACCCCGGAAATACGGCATGCGGCTCGGGCCATTGCCGCCCAGCGCCAGCAGCACGCCCTCCTGGGCACCGGTTGTACCAAACACAGGCGCCGTGGGAAGTGCGAAGCAGCTTGGGTTGACGTATTGGCCGCCCTTGAGATTCTTGCCGGGATTGCAGGTCAGCGTGGGAAACAAGGTGTAGTTGCCCGTGCCGAGGTAGTTGGTGCTACCGATGGCATTGGTCCCGAAGTCGTTCTTGGTGGTGGGATCTATGACGTCCTTAGTGAGATCGGTTCCACCGAGACCCATGTTCGCGGAGAAGCTCTGCTGAATCGCAGGGCCGCTCTGCAAGGCAGTGATGCCGGAGATCATCCAGCCATTCAGGACTGCGCCCTCGAGCCTGTTCGTCTTGAAGCGGTTGCCCACTTCGTACGAGTACGACGCATTGAGCACATGGGTGCGATCCGAGCTCAAGACGCCATAGTCGTTGTTAATGTTGATGGGATCGATTCCGTTGCCGATGATGCCCAGTGTCTTCGAGAAGGTGTAGTTCAAGCCGTACGTCAGTGAACCCTGCTGCTTGTTCCAGACCACCATGAGGGCATTGTAATTCGCCCAGGCGCCATGGTTGATCAAGCCCAAACTAGTGTAGTTCGGGTACGGGAGATAGTCCTGTTTATTGTTGTTCGCGTAGGCGTTGCTATCGCTAGAGTTGGATGCGCTAATAGGCAGAATCGTCCCGTAGTACTTGGAGGCCGGGTTCGGATCCGCCTTCATGAAGGTGCCGATCGGAACCTCTGAGTTCAGGTTGGCGGTGATCGGGTTAATCAAGTCGGCGGTCTGGCTGCCCATGTAGCTGACTTCCAGCACCGTCTTGCCGATCGTTTGCTGCGAAATGGTGAAGTTGTAGGTCCAGGTGCGCGGCTCAACGTGATCGTTGGGATCGTTCGCGCCGCCGCCGGTCACGCCAACGTTGCTGTTGGCGCAGCTAATCGTGGAAGCAGTGATATTGGAAAGGTTCGCCCAGCTCTGCGTATTGCACGAGGTGCCGCCCTGCGCCTGGTTGGTTCCCGCGGAGCCGCTAATTCCGTCACGATAGTAATAGACGCCGAAGCCGCCGCGAACAACTGTCTTGCCGGTGCCGAAGACGTCGTAGGCGAGGCCAAAACGAGGAGAGTAGAACAATGCATCCAGGGTATGGCCGGCCATCGGAACGGTCGGATCCGAATGGATTCCTCCCCCCAACAGGTCCAGACCATGCCAGCGCATGCCGGGCAGATTCGTAACGCCAGCCGCGATGTCGGATTTGTACCAGGCCGGCGTCCATGCCGCCACGCCAAAGTCGCCGGTAGCATCCGTGTACGGAGTATCGTGCACCAGGCGCAGGCCTAGATTGAGCGTCAGCCGGCGGGTTACCTTCCAATCGTCCTGTCCAAAAAAGCCCAGGCTGTAACCGGCCATGTTGGGAGCGGTGACATTCTGAACGGAGAACGAGTTGGCATTATCCAACATGAAATTCAGCACAGGATCCAATCCGTAGGCACTCTTCGACATGCCCCAAATCGGCGTGTACTGGACGGTGCCGTTGGGCCCATTGCTCTGGCCGAAACTAGCTTCATGGTCCCAGACTCCGTAATAGCTGACGCCGGCCTTCAACGTATGGGTCTTGAGGACCTTGGAGAAATTGTCGCTGACCGAAGGCTGCACCTTGTGAATGAAATAGGCATACCTGCCTGTGTCATACGCCATTGGAATCCCGAAATCAGAACTCCACCATGGGTTACTCGAGACGCTGGGCAGAATCTTGGATGAGGTTGGATACGCGTAGGGATAACCCGTCGCGGTCTTATCCACCGCTTTCTCGTTGCCCAGCGATGCCGGGGCATACAGGTAGCTCAGGTTGGCCTGGAGTTCGTTGGTGGTCGAGGCGTTGAATTGCTTCACCAGGTTGGCGGAGATGGTTTTGGAGTTATCGCTCGTCGAAATGTTGCCGGGATAGTCCACTGCAGTGGGCGCCTGCCACCAGCGCATGATCGGTGAACCATAGAGGTCGTGCTGCTGGTTGTAGCTGACGTACAGCTTCAGACTGTCGCTGAAGTCGTAGTCCAGCCGGGGGTGGAACATGTACCCGTTGTTGGTGTTGATCAGCGTCTTCACATAGTTGAAATCCAATGCTCCGGTCGGGGTGAAATTCGGTTTGGGGATCTCGTTCAGCAACGCCAGGGCGCCCGGCGCGAGGTAGTGTGAAACATCGTCGTTCACGATACCGGTAACGGTGCCATTGGGCGTGTTGACTGTTGTGAATTGCTGGCAGCGATACCCACTGGAAACCCAACTGGCCATGGCACTGCATGCCGTGGCGTTGTCAGGCAGCGTGGGATCGAAATGGCCGGCGCGTTCGCTGAGCGTCGGAACATTGGCCTTCAGCAGGCCGCCGCTGGTCTGCTCGGGGAAGGTCTGGTTGTACATCTCATAGCCGGCAAAAGCGAGCAGCTTCTTGTGGGTAAACGGAACGGGGCCGCTGACCTGGCCGCCGGGGTACCAGTAGCGCTCATCCGGCTTTTTTTGATTAAGGTGGTTGATCATCCAATCGGTGGAATTCATGGCGCCGTCGCGGAAGTGCAGATAGGCGCTGCCGTGATACGTGCTGCTGCCTGACTTGCCTACGGCGGCAATCACAACGGGGCCGGTTTGCTGGTCGGCGCCATACGCCGAACTGGTAACCTTCACCTCCGCCACCATGTCGGGATTCACTGTTTGGGTGGAGTTACAGTTGCAGCCGGGATCGATAAGGTGGGCGCCGTCGGAGGTCAGATCCGCTCCACCGGCGCGGGAGGGAACGCCAACCGTGTTGATGCCATTGCCGACCGCCGACTGGATGCTGGTGATCGTGGTGTCGTAGTTGGCCTTGTTCTGCATGCCGCCGAAGTTGGTGAACTGGTTGAAGCCAGGCAGCGTCTTGATCAGTTCGGTCACATCGCGGCCGGTGAGGGCGAGCCTTTGAATATCGCCCGAGCTCACCGTACTGGAAAGATCGCCGGAATCCACGGTGATCGCAGAGGTATTCGCTTCGACCGTGACGTCTTGGGTTGCCGTGCCAACCAACAGGGAAACGTTCAGATTGCGGCGGTCGCCTGGGCTCAGGTGGATTCCGGACTCTTGCGCGGACCGGAACCCTTGGGATTCAACCTTTACGGCATAGTCGCCGGCCACAGCGCCGTTAAAGGCGAAAAATCCTTCAGAATTTGTGGTGGCGGAGCGAACGTCCTTGGTCGCCTTGTTGGTAAGCGTAACCTTGGCATGAGCGACGACCGCGCCGCTTGGGTCCGCTACCGTGCCAACAATACTGCCCGTCTGCTGGGCGCTAAGTAATGGTGAAATAACGATAAGAAACGTCGCTATCAACGTCGCTCTCAAAATCCATCTACGCATACTGCCTCCTAAATTGCGGTCGCCCTGCGGGTTAAGGCTCGTGTTTCTCGCCTGGCGTTTCGTGCAAATTTTTTGCGCTGAATTAATGCGGACCGAATGTTCCACAGGTCACAAGACATGGTGAAGTTCAATCTTGTACGGGCGTATTGAAACGGTGTACGTTATTGAAAATAAGCTACGTACAAGACAAAAAGTACTTGTTTCAAGCCGTAGTTAGTGCCCTGGAGTAAGGAACGAATTCAAGGATGCTTTGTGGCTCGCCGCGAAATTGGGGGGTGGCCAGGGCTGCGGGACCATCGAGAAGTACACCGCAGGGCATCGGCAGCCGGAGGCTGCTGGTCTTCGCGGCACCGTTTTTTTTGCGAGACAGTCCGGGATTCTGAACTCAACCCTTGCGGACCAAGGAATGTCGGTTCATCGACCAGAGCAGCCGCTCATGGATTGCGATAGACACGGCTGCCTAGGCCGTCCCTGCGTTGTTGCAGGGGTGATCCAGCAATGGATTGCTTATGCCGCTGTCTGCTGCGTCGAGCTTATCGGAGTCGTCCAGATTGCCCACATATCATTGCAGGGAAAGGAGTTAAATGCTCATAGGCGCATCTGAGTAGGTACAAAAACGCAAAACTCGGGCCGATGGAGCAGCCGATGAGCAGAAACGAGAACGCACTTCACTGGGATTCGTCCAGAACTTCGATTCCGGAGACGGCTGCGTTGTTCACGATTGGTTCAAAGGTAAGATTCAGCTTCCCTTGCGCGCTGGGTCTCAAGTGATGAAAGGTCTTAGTCACCTCGTGGAGGTCCCCGGCTTCCTTGAAAATATCGAAGTTGTCCAGCACTGTTTGCCCATTGCACATAACCTTGAAAAGCCGGCCATGGATAACCCGAAGCTGCGGAAGTAAAGTAGAACTCGGCAAAGTGGAGGACGAGAGTGTACGTGCCTCGCGTATCTACGGGAATCGCATAGGTAAAATGCCCATATCGCTCTGCGGCAAAGAGGTCCGGGTCGGGAGAATCCAAAAGCGGATGAGTCTGACCGGAAAGATGCCCGTTCATGAAGTAGTTATCCGGGTACCAGATTTGGCCCTTGCGGTCAGTGAGCGGTGTGGTTTGCATGATCAAACGAACGGGAAGTTGGACGTGGGGTACCGATGGTAAAACCTCGATCGCGTTTAATGTTGGCGGAGTCGTTGCGCCTGCAAAGTTGATCCGAAGGAGGCCGTCTTTTCCGGGTGAGATGTCGCGGAAGACGCGCTCATCGGCAATATCTTGTCCCAGCGCATCTTCGTTGATGTCGAATCCTAGCAGCACATATTCCCCATTTATCGCCACATTAAAGGTGGCAACAGCGTCGCTGTTCGCGGTCGAGAAGAATAGATGCAATTCGTAGGATCCTGGCTTAAGCGGAATGTTGTAGGAAAAGTCGCCAGTCCGCGCATGCTCGAAAAGAAACGGTACACTCGTTCTTGCGATGAATCCCGGGGTGCGCGGCCAAGTTCCCCCTGCGGAGAAATATTGATCCGGACTCCACACTCTTCCGGCACCGTCGGTTCTGGGTGCACCGCTATATCCCGCCAGCAACCGAATCGGGACAGGGGACGCTGCGGACTGGAGAGGTACTGAAGCAGACGCAGGCGCCAGACCGCTACCGGGCCTTGCTCTTCCGGTACGAACGTACAAGGAAAGCCCCAATGCGACCAACATAAGGCTCGCCGCGAGCGCAGGATATTTCCAACCCACCGTGTACCAACGGGATAACCGCCCGTCCTGGCCGTCGGGTACCAATTCGGACGTCTGCGCGAGATTCGGCGAAGTTGGCCAGGGTTCTCCCCCAAGCTTGTGAATGAAAACCGGAACATAGGTTCCCGCCGGAAGAGTCACCTGGATCCGATGGTCTCTTCCCTCAGTCTCATAGAACTCCGCGAGGCGCTTTCGAAGCCGGTGGGTCTCCACCCTCGCGATGGCGTCCTCTCCTGCGTTGAATACGGTCTTGGAGCGGCCAAGGACTTCGGTTGCGATGTTGTATTCGTTAAGCTGGTCGACTTCGCCCGAAAAGAGCTTCTCTCCCATATATCGGAGCACCCGCGACAGTCGCGGCGATCTGGCAAGCGCTCCGGCAACACACTCCAATTCGGCGCGTTCCGCCTCGGTAGGTCGACCATTCGGAATCAGAGGCATCACCACAACTCAAGGAGAGATTTTCAAGCACAATTCTATGCTGAAACCCGACGATACAAGCACCGCTCACCTTTGGCAACGTTCGAGCTTTCATCGCGAATCGCTTCATCTTCGAGGTGGATGCCGGTCAACAGAACGCCGCGCTGCCGCAGGTAAGAGCGGGTTCTTTGAACATGATTGCCTCCGGGCGAGGTGGGTCATTGTGCAGGTCAACAGGCCGGAACCTCCAGCGAATTTTGGCCTAGTTCCGGGTGCAGGTCATGTCCTTCGCAGACAAAACGATCGACCAACCCAAACCCAAGTGCAGTACTTGGAGATAAGTGCTTTAAATGATCTGATAGGATAGCAGCCTCTTGTGGATCCTGACTTATGAGCCGTAGAAGCTTCTTGAAATCAACCGCAACCGCCCTTGCCGGCCATTTGATTCTTCTGGCAGTCTCCACCGCTGCGGTGGCCGATCCTGTCCATCTCCGTACAAACTCACTTTCATCTCCGATGGGAATCGACACGGCGACTCCTACCTTTTCGTGGCAGAGCGATTCCAAAACGATGAACTGGCAGCAGTCGGGATATCAGGTCCTCGTGGCCACCGATGAGAAGCTCTTGCGGCCCGGCTATACGGACGCTTGGGATTCTGGGCGAGTCGCCTCCGGGGAATCCCTGCAAATCCGGTATGCGGGGAAGCCCTTACGTTCTCGGGAACGATACGTCTGGGCCGTTCGTGTGTGGGATGACAAAGGACAACCGAGTCCCTGGGTCAAATCGTGGTTCGAGATGGGACTGCTTTTCGCATCCGACTGGAAAGCCCGATGGATCGTGCGAAAAGACCCGGCATCGGACTTGGAGATTGCCTCGGTCCGATGGATCTGGCTACATGGTGTGGACACTCAGCACGTGCCCCCGGGTACCCCAGCCCACTTCCTTTATCGGCTTCATCTGGATGACAAACCGCAAGCAGCCAGTCTGCACATGCTCGCCACCGGACAGGTAATCGCGCGTGTGAATGGGCAAGTGACGGGAAGACATGAAAACTGGGGCGCATTTGATCAGGAAGAAATAGCCGACCTGCTGCATGCCGGAGACAACGAGATCGAGCTTGACTGCGTGTCTCGCAAAGGCCAACCCGCTGCGACGACCTCCTACGCCGCAATCGCCGCATCGATTCACGTCACAGATGCGAATGGGCGAGAACGCCGGATCGTGAGTGATGGCACGTGGTTGGCGAGATCGACAGACGAGGACACCTGGACCTCAGCTCAAATCGTCGGTCCGATGAGCTCCAAGTACAGTACGGCCGTCGATGGCCAGCCTGCTCCCGGACCGGACCGGGTTGCAACGGAAGCGTCGCTGTTCCGCAAGGAATTTACCCTGACCAGCACCGTCGTATCCGCCCGACTTAGCATAACGGCTCTCGGCGCCTACGTGGCGTACGTCAACGGTCATCCTGTCGCGCCCAACACACTGCTTGCCCCAGGTTGGACTGACTTTCGGAAACGTGTCGAGTTTCAGACATATGACGTAACTACGCTGCTATCGAATGGGCCCAATACATTCGCCGCCATGTTGGGAGCAGGCTGGTACAGCTCACCCATGACATGGGCAGGGATCCGGGCTACACCAGGTCCGAACTTGATTCTCGCGCAACTGGATCTAACCCTCTCCGACGGAACGCATCGCTCCATTGTGACCGACGACTCGTGGTTGACTGCACCTGCGCCCATCACGTTTTCAGAAATCTACGGAGGCGAGTCCTTCGACGCGCGCCTTGAGCAAAAAGGGTGGACGAAGGTGGGCTTCACGGCAACTGAATGGACCCACGCCGTCGCTGCGTCGCCGCCCAACCCCGACATTGCTTTGACCGCCCAACCGGATCTACCCATCAGCAACGCGCTCGTCTTGAAGCCGGTGTCGATTGATCGAGCGACCGCAACGCACCCCGCAGTATTCGATATGGGGCAGAACATGGTTGGGAACATTCGCCTCCACGTTCATGGTGCTCGCGGCACCCTGATCAAGATGCGCTTCGCAGAACGGCTCAATCCAGATGGCAGCATATACACAGAGAACCTGCGAAATGCCGACGCCACGGATATTTACACATTGTCTGGAGAAGGCGACGAAACATACTCCCCGGCCTTTACTTTCCATGGATTTCGTTACGTAGAGCTATCGGGTATTTCTGCTCCTACACTCGAGACGATCGAAGGGCTGGTGTTCAATTCCCTTCCCCAACGACCCTCAGTTCGCCTCAGCAGTTCGTCCCCCCTGCTGAACAAGATGAACGAATTGGGCGCATGGGGACAGCGAGGTAATTTCGTTTCGATCCCTACCGACTGTCCACAACGGGATGAGCGCCTCGGCTGGATGGGAGACGCTGGAGTCTTCTGGCGCACCGGAACATTCAACTTCGATATCGACGCGTTCTCTCACAAGTTCATGATCGATGTTGAGGATGCGCAAGCTCCCGCAGGCGAGTTCACCGACGTCTCACCTAACATTCTCGACGCTTCAACAGGAGCTCCGGGATGGGGGGACGCCGGCATCTTCATTCCGTACGCCACCTGGCTGCAGTACGGAGACACTTCCATCGTCGAGCAAGCATGGCCGGCAATGGAGCGGTGGATGGCTAACATACTGATGCACAACCCCAACTACCTTCGCCGGCAGCACCTGGGTAACAACTACGCCGATTGGCTCGCCCCGGACCCGAACACTCCCAAGGACCTCATCGCTACGGCGTACTGGGCGCTGGTCGCGAAAGAGATGGCGGAGATGGCAAAGGCGATTCACCGCAGCGACGATGTGCAGAAGTATCAGGACCTCTACGAGCACATCGCAGTCGCGTACCGCATGGCCTACATCCAGGATGACGGCACCGTCTCCGGTAGTACTCAGACCGCCTACCTCGCGACTCTGTTCACAGGCATCGCTCCGGAGAACACACGCACGGTAATGGTGAGGCGGATCGTGAGTGACATCGCGGCGCATGGCAATCACCTCACGACCGGCTTCCTCGGCACGCCGTTCCTTCTTCCGGTTCTCGATCAGTTCAACCGGTCTGATGTCGCGTTCAGGCTTCTGCTGTCGGACACGTATCCTTCCTGGGGATACATGGTGAAGAAAGGAGCCACGACCTGGTGGGAGCGCTGGAATGGCGACACTGGCGACCCGAGCATGAACTCCTACAATCACTATGCATTCGGCTCTGTAATGGCGTGGGTTTATCGACGCGCAGCCGGAATCGATACGGATGGCAGCGGTCCAGGCTATAGACATCTAATCATTGAGCCTCATGTCGATCCAGCCCTGCCTCAACTCCATGTGGAATATGACTCCGCCTATGGGACGGTCATCTCAGATTGGCGGCAACAGAATCGAACATTCACGATCACAATACCGGCCAACACAACAGCTTCGGTCTCGCTACCTGACGGACGCTCTTTTGAAGTCGGCAGTGGAACGCACCGCTATCGATTAAACTGATCGGCTGCGCCGCGCCCATGGAGACAACTTGGGGAGGGAGCGCAAGGGTCCCGACCCCGGGGCTAACCGGGTCTCGTAAGTCGGCCAGTATTCACGAATGAGTCTGGGTATTGTCGCGTTCGTCGCACGACTCGCCCCCTGCGCTCGCCGAGCGTTCGTGTTTCGCATTGTAGCGGTTCACGGGCAACCGGAAAAGTTCGCCGGAAATCCTGTTAGCCAAATCAGCAGAACGCCTCATCGCATAGAGGTTCGGAAAAGACCACGGCTGACGCAGCCGCTGCCGATTTCGTATATTAAGCGCTTTATCTTCTCCGCGATAGCTGTCCCTCGCCAAAACTCCATCTGGTGCCATTTTGTTTGGATTGGAGTCTGTGGAGGCCGGAGCTTTGGATGATTTGGGAACCGAAGGATGCTCACCTACAACCCGCGAAGAGCCCGACGAACCGCGAAATGATTTCGGAGACGCGAACTGGCACACTTGTCCTGCTGCTTTCCTCAGGTCGACCAACCGAGCGGGTCGCCGAGTGTCAGGCTGCAAGATCGTAGCGATGGTGCAGGCCGCCGAGTCGGGACACGGAGACCACTTGGCCTGAAGGGTCGAGTCGTTCTGCCGGTGAACGGCCAGCAGGAGTCTGCTTCTCCAGGCTAAGGTGCGTCCGGTCGTCGTGGTAGTAGCGGATGTACTCGATCATGAGGCGCTTGAGATGCCGTTCGTTGAGCACGATGACGTGGTCGAGCAGGTCCCGGCGGTAACTCCCGACGAAGCGTTCCGCGACTCCGTTCTGCCACGGACTTCGGAAGCTGGTTCGCTTGGGTTCGATGCCGAAGCTCTTGATGGTGCTGACAACCTCCTCATCGAAGTTCGCAGCACGGTCGAAGATCAGATAACGAGAAGCCGAGTCGTCGGGAAACGTCTCCCGCAATTGCTGTGTGATCCAGGCACTCGCTGGATGCCGCGTTGCGTTGCAGTGCAGAATACGCCTACGGCCGTGGGAGACGACGAAGAAGCAGTAGAGCACGCCAAACGTGAGTGTGGGCACGGTAAAGAAGTCCATCGCCGCAATCGCTTCGCGGTGGTTATTGAGGAATGCCGCCCATCGCTTCGCCGGCTCAGGATTCCTGGGCGCCTTCCTCATCCAGCGGAGCACCGTTCGCTCCGAGATGTCTACGCCAAGCATCTTCAGTTCCCCATGAATCCTAGGTGCTCCCCACGTTGCGTTCTCGGCCACCGTGCGGAAGATCAGTTCCTTCACTTCCCTGCTCACGCACCTTCTACCCTCGCGAGCGCGATGCCGTGATATCCATTTCCAGTAGAGCTTGAATCCGGCGCGGTGCCAACGAACGACCGTCTCTGGCTGCACGAGAACCAACGCTCGTTTCCATTTAGACCAAAGCCGCAGTAAGGCGGTCCAGAACAACCTATCAGAATCGGAGAATCGAACCCGCGGATGCCTCTTCCTCAAAACGGCAAGTTGTTGCCGCAAGGCCAGATTCTCCAAGAGTAGATCGCGGCGAGAATAAAGGGATCGGGCAGCCAGTACGAACAAAAGCCTCAGCAGGCGCAGCATGAAACCAGTTTGACACGGAAAACCAAGCGAAACCGAGAACGGTTCTATTTGACTGATTCAGCGGCAGATCGCAGTTTTGGCGAGGCACAACATGAAAACAAAATTGATGCAACGTTCCATAATTCGATTGCCGAGCTATTTACCAATCTCAGAGAGAAGCTTACTTAAAGGCATAACTTCTGTCGCGGCGTCGAGCTTGAAGCTTTCGTTGCCTGGATATAGAACGATCTGTCTGGCCGCCTTGATATCTGCGCAGCCAATATGGAAACCCTTGCTAGGCGCTGGGTTGCCAAGGGAGCGCTTGACTTCAATCGCCCAGCGCTCTTTTGCGCTAAATTCAATCACGAGGTCGATCTCCGCCCCTGCGGAAGTTCGATAGAAGGTAGGCCTCGCCGTGGATGGCAACGAGTTGAGGATGTTTTCGATGAGCAGCCCTTCCCAACTAGAGCCGACTACCGGATGCCCTAATAGTTCCTCCTGATTGTGGATACCGAGTAAGGCATGGAGAAGGCCTGTGTCACGGACGTAGACTTTGGGTGTACGGACCAATCGCTTTTTGGCATTCGCGGCCCATGGCTGGAGGCGGCGTACCAGAAGCAGATCTACCATGATGTCTAGATACCTGGCTACAGTGTGGCCGCTAACACCAAGTCCATTCGCGAGCTGCGCGGCATTGAGCATCTGGCCCTGATTGTGGGCAAGCATCTGCCAATAGCGGCGCAGCGTTTCGGCTGGGATGCGGGGGCCGAGTGCGGGGACATCGCGCTCAAGGTATGTCTGAATAAAGGCTGTCCGCCACGTAAAGCTGGCGTCGTCATTGGCAGCAAGAAAGCTGTCGGGAAAGCCGCCGCGAGTCCAAAGACGGTCCATCGGCGCATCCTTGATCCCAGCAACTTCCGTGACCGAAAATGGAGCAAGCTCCTGATATGCAATTCGTCCTGCCAGGCTTTCGGCGGACTGCTGTAACAAATCCATTGAAGCAGAGCCGAGTAGCAGAAAATGACGGGTCGGCCTGCTCTTGCGGCGCCGCTGGTCGATCACGCTGCGCAGAGTCTGGAAAATTCCCGGAAGCCGATGGATCTCGTCGAGGATAACCAGCCGGTTTTCGTGCTGTGTCAGGTACAGTTCCGGCTCGGTCATTTTGGCTCGATCGGAAGGCAGTTCCAAGTCCAGATAGAGGGCCTGCTCCCCTAGCGCCTCAGCCAATGCCGTGGCGAGCGTAGTTTTGCCCACTTGCCGAGGTCCAAGAATCGCTACAGCGGGAAACTGTTCGAGCAGGCGCGACACCTGGGGCTGTATTTTGCGAGGAATAATCACCTTGTAATTATGCCATACAATCTCATAATTACAATGATAGTTGAGCTCACGCCCAACCCTGGTGCCTCGCCAAAATACCATCCGGGTGGAAAATGAGCCGGATTCTTGAGCAACGGCTCGGTTCTGCGGTGAAGTTGTCGGCTGCGGAGAGAAAGATCGGTGGCCAGGAAGGGTGTTGGGCGCAACGTCGAACAGCCGCAACAAGCATGTGGGCGCACTTCCGCTTTGCAGGTTGTCCTCAATTCTCGTTGGGACCTGAGCCAAACCAAAGCTCAGGCAGCCAATTCATAGCGATGATGCAAGCCGCCGGGCTTCGGCGTGGATACAATCTCGCAGCTTACACTTGTATCCATCGCGGCCACCCGCCTCTCAGGCGTTTCCTTCTCTAACGCAAGGTGTGTCCTGTCGTCATGGTAGTAGCGGATGTACGCAGTCATCAGCCGTTTCAGATGCCGCTCGTTGAGCACGATGACATGATCGAGCAAATCCCGCCTACAATTCCCAACCCAGCGTTCTGCAACACCGTTCTGCCAGGGACTTCGGAAGCTGGTCCGCCTTGACCGGATGCCGAAGCTCTTCATGGTGTCGACAACTTCCTCGTTGAAGTTCGCAGCGCGATCGAAGATCAGGTAGGCGGGCACTTCGTCATACGGAAAGGTCTCGCGCAACTGCTGGGCGACCCAAGCGCTGCTCGGATGTCTGGTGACGTTGCAGTGCAAAATGCGCCTCCGGCCATGGGCGATGACGAAGAAGCAATAGAGCACGCCGAAGGTCAGCGTCGGCACAGTGAAGACGTCCATCGCAGCAATTGTCTCTCTGCTGTTACTCAAAAAGGCCACCCATCGTTTCGCTGGCTCCGGATTCCTAGGCGCCTTCCGCATCCAGCGCAGGACCGTTCTCTCCGAGAGGTCGAACCCAAGCATCTTAAGCTCGCCATGAATGCGCGGCGCTCCCCAAGTCCGGTTCTCTGCCACCATGCGGAAGATCAGTTCGCGCAGTTCCCTGCTCACACATCTTCTCCCGGCACGAGTGCGATGACGCGAGATCCACTTCCAGTACAGCTTGAAGCCGGCTCGGTGCCAGCGCACGACAGTCTCCGGTTGAACGAGAACCAATGTTCGCTTCCATCCCGACCAGAACCGTCGCAGCATCACCCAGAACAACTTGTCGTGAACCGCAAAACGCACATGAGGACGCTGCGCTTTCAACAGACCAAGCTGTTGCCGGAGAGCGAGATTCTCGAGGAGAAGACTACGGCGAGAGTGGACAGATCGGAGAGCCAGAATGAATAAGAGCCTCAGCAGGTGGAGCATGAAGCCAGTTTGACACGGAAGATCCGGAGAAACCGGCTACACCTCCATCTGTCTGATTTAGCGGAAGATCGTAATTTTGGCGAGGCACAGCTCCTCGGTTTTCCAGTCCATAATGAGAAACCGATTCGTAAAGGGCTGGTCCGGCTTGCCCGCGGCAACTTGGGGGATGAAACTCGAAGAAAAAATGTCGAGAGTGCCGAATTAGTGTCTTATGTTTTGATTCCAGGGCTATCCCGCTTTGACCTCATCCGGTACTATGGGCACGGATTGAATTGAACGTTTCTGAAAACTGGGAAGGGTTGTCCGCCAGAACGGGTAAGCGTTTACAGCCTTCCGCTGCCGACCCCGAAGCGACTTCGGAACTCCGGGCAGGCCCCGGCAAAGGAAGGGTGAAGATGAAGAGACTGCTCCTGGTGATTGCCATCCTGGCGCAGCCGTGGTTCGGTGCGGCCGCGAGCTCCACTGCGAAAGTGGAGCAGGGAATCCTGAAGGGTACACAAGAGGGAAATCTCACTGTTTATCGTGGAATCCCATTTGCTGCTCCGCCAGTGGCCGAGCGGCGCTGGCGTCCTCCGCAGCGTCCCGCAAAGTGGGACGGCGTGCGTCCCGCAGACAAGTTTGCGCCGCAGTGCATTCAGGCCGGCGACGCGCAATCCATGAGCGAGGATTGCCTATACCTCAACGTCTGGTCGCCCGCCAAATCAGCCCACGACCGCATTCCCGTATTAGTTTGGATCTACGGTGGCGGTTTCAACGCAGGTGCAACCTCGATCCCGAATTACAGCGGCGAGGTGCTGGCGCGCAAAGGCGTGGTGTTGGTGAGCGTCGCATACCGCGTCGGCCCGCTCGGGTTCCTGGCCCATCCTGAGTTGAGCGCCGAGTCGCCTCAACACGTCTCCGGCAACTATGGGCTGTTGGATATGATCGCGGCGCTCCAATGGATCAAGACGAACATTGCCGCATTCGGCGGCGATCCTCAAAGAGTCACTATCTTCGGGGAATCGGCGGGCGGAATCGCCGTAAGTCAGCTTTGCGCTTCGCCGCTGGCTAAGGGACTGTTTGAAGGCGCTATTTCGGAAAGCGGCGGATCGTTCGGACATCCCCGCCGCGCGGGCCAGCCGGGCGAGAATATGCGGCGGCTCGCCGATGCGGAGCACGACGGCGGCTCGTTTGCAAAGGAGGCGGGTGCTTCGTCTCTGGACGAAATGCGCAAGCTATCTTGGGAAAAGATCATGGCTGCTCAGCGTACCCGCGGTCTGGCGTGGCCCATCGTCGATGGCTGGGTCATCCCCACAGACCAGTACACCATGTACCAGGAGAAGCACTTCAACGACGTACCGGTTCTCATCGGGTACAACTCGGATGAAGGCGCAAGTTTCTCGCGTGACCGCACGGCGCGCGAGTACATCGATGGCGTTCACCGGCGCTACGACAACTTCGCGGACGATCTGTTGAAAGCCTACCCGGCGGGGCAAACCGACGTGCCCAAGTCTGCTCGTGACCTGAGCCGCGACGCTGCCTTCGGCTGGCAAACATGGGTTTGGGCCCGGCTCCAATCTAGCCTCGCCTCTGGCAAGGTCTACTATTACTACTTCGATCAGCACCCGCAGGAACCTGCCGGGTCGCCTCGGCCCGATCTAGGCGCACCGCATGGCCGCGAGGTCGCATATGTCTTCGGACATCTCAACGAGCTTCAGCACGAGCAGCCGACTGCTGCCGACCACGTTATCTCCGACGCGATGGTCACTTATTGGACCAACTTCGCCAAGTACGGTGATCCAAACGGCAACGGCATGCCGCGTTGGCCTGCGTTCAGCGATCAGAACGCGGAGTTAATGTACTTCGCCGGAACCCCGCACACGGGCCCGATTCCCACCCCAGAAGGACTGAAGGCTCTGGATGCTTATTTTACATGGCGCAGGTCGCCCGCGGGCGAGCACGCGGCCGCAGTAGAAGATGCGACACCCGCGACCACAAACGTGATGGGAGCGTCGTATCCACGCGTACTTTCCGACCACAGCGTAGCTTTCCAACTCAAAGCACCGGATGCACAGGCTGTCGATGTGAACATCACCGGGAAGAAGTTCCCGATGACCAGGAACAGCGATGGTGTTTGGAGTGTGACGACGACTCCGCTGGTTGAGGGATTTCATTACTACGCGCTCGACGTAGACGGCGTCCGCGGGAACGATCCCGGGAGTCATGCCTTCTTCGGCACCAGCGTGGACGCAAGCGGTATCGAGGTACCCGAAGACGGCGTGGATTACTACCTCACCAAAGATGTGCCGCACGGGGATGTACGCATCCGGACCTATCGCTCAAAGGTGACCGGGCAGTGGCGCCGCTGCTTTGTGTATACGCCGCCGGATTACGACGCCAATCCCGTTGCGCGTTACCCGGTTCTGTATCTGCAACATGGTATGGGAGAAGACGAAACTGGCTGGATATTCCAGGGACACGCCAACCTGATTCTCGACAACCTGATTGCCGAAAAGAAGGCAGTCCCGATGATCATCGTCATGGACAACGGCTACGCCTCCCGGCCAGCGGCTCCGATTGCCTCGGCAGGTACGCCTTCGGATTTCAATGCGTTCCAGGACGTCATGCTGAAGGACGTGATCCCGATGATCGACGCCACCTTCCGCACCATTCCCGATCGCGAGCACCGGGCGATGGCGGGTCTCTCCATGGGTGCGAATCAGGCGCTTCAGATCGCCACCCACAACTTGGACACCTTCGCCTACATGGCAGGATTCAGCGGAACGATGAATGGTTTGAATACGGATCCGCTCGACGCCGGTTCGGCATTCGGCGGAGTATTCAAAGATGGGGCCGCATTCAATCAGAAAGTGAAGCTGCTGTGGCTCGGCATGGGTACGCAGGAGCCGAATCCGTTTCCCGAAGCGATCGGATCTTTCCGCGCCATGTTGGATAAGGCCGGTGTGAAGTACGTTTACTTCTCGTCGCCCGGAACAGCGCACGAATGGCTGACGTGGCGCAGGGACCTGAACGATTTTGCGCCGCGCCTGTTCAGATAAAAAACCCCGACGAGCGCAATTGTTTTTGCATGCGGTAATCGGCTTGAACCCTGCAGTAGGTTCGTCAGTACACTCTGCAAATAAGGTGAGGTGGGAATGCTCGGTCGGAGACTGGGCGCACACATGGTTGAGATGAAACCGCCGCGTGTACGGTGGGATTCATGGCTCCAAACGTACCAAACGAAGGAGCCAAGCAAGGAATTCACGCCTCTCAGATTTGTTGGCCCGGGGTAGTTACGTTGCGGACAGCGTACTCTCCCAGCCGGTCGTGGAGCTGGGTGAGGTAGAGGCTGCGGGGCGAGACGTGGGTGTCGAGCGACTCGAT